>Ga0302274_10000380_pt1 | contig 46213 bp, 36 predicted proteins | sample III_Bog_N2_1_FD_198755 | JGI IMG/M metagenome (GOLD analysis project Ga0302274, IMG submission 198755) | Peat permafrost microbial communities from Stordalen Mire near Abisko, Sweden - III_Bog_N2_1 | ecosystem: Environmental > Terrestrial > Soil > Wetlands > Peat | place: Sweden: Abisko...
CGGGCGCTCCCTTGGCGGGTTGTGCTTCCAGACCTGTTTCGTCGCCGATAGCGCGGTCCAGCTTTGAGTCCTTGACGACTCCAGAGACCACAAGCAGGTCGTAACTTTGGCCGGCCTTGAACTCCTCCACGCGGATTCCGCTGAGACTGGAAAGTTGCTTCTTTACCGCTGACAGCGCGCCGCTCACGCCAATGGATAGCTTGCGCGGGAAGCCGGGCTGAGTATTAGCTACCCATATATCCCGAATGAACGTCGCCTGCGGTTGAGCGTCGCAGACAAAGCGGAATCGATAGATACCTTCCACCTTCATTGCGGGAGCGGTGAACTCCGTCTGAATCGTGTAGCTGAATTGGTCGGCAATATTATCCGGCGCAGGCCAGGAGCCCAGCTCCGTCAGGTTGCCGTTGGGCTCGATCATGGAAAAGCGCAGATTGCCCGTGACGGTTCGACCCGTATCGTTGAGCAGATAGAGATCGAAGACCGCCTGCTCGCCCATTGCATAGCAGAGCTTGTGCTGCTTGGCCACCGGGCGCACCGGGCGCAGGCTGGAGGCAATCAGCTCCGGGTCGCCTTTGAAGTTGCGCAGATTGTCGACAATGCCGGAGTGGTTCTCGATCGACGTGGACTCCCAGCCGCTAATGGCAGCAAAGTCCACCTCTTCGCAGATACGCACATTCTCCATGTATTGCTGCCAGCTCTCGTAGGCCTTGTTGCCCAGTTCGCTATAGAGACGCTCCGCTGTTGGAAATGCCTTGCGAAAGTTCCAGCGGTCTAGAAAGCGCTCACAGCCAGCGGTGATCAGGCGGTGATCTTCGAGATCATAGCTTTTTCCGTTGCCGCCAAACTGGCCGCTCTCAATCTGGTGAATCATCAGTGGATGATTGTCGGCCACCGCGCAGCCTTCCATTTCGCCAAATTCAACCAGCGCAGTCTTCAGTGGCTGGCGATAGGTGAAGTGCTCGCTGTCCTTGTAGAAATCGTCGTACCATTGATCGCCCGCGCCCTGATGGTTGTTCCACCAACCCGCCCACGGCTCCTGGTCGCTACGACGAATGGTTTCGTTATAGGGGGAGTACCACGCCTGAGGCGCATTTTTAGGTGGTGGGCTGAAGCCGTCATTCAATACAACAGAGCGCGAGGGATCCTCCTGGTGCATGAGGCGCAAAGGCGTGAACGTGTCGGGATTCTTCAGGTCAGCCCCGATCTCGTTTTGCAGGGTGTACTGAATCAGTGATGGATGACTGCGGAAAGCGCGCACCATCGCCACGCACTTGGCCAACATGAACTGGCGCGCGAAGCGATCGGCAGGGTTGGCTGCCGGCTCCATCACTACACTTGCGGCGTTGAGTGCAGATCCCGATGGCATTTTGCCTACCGCGAGTTTGCCGCCGCCCGGTTCCATGTAGCGCAACACGCCAAGCCGGTCGTGCGCGTTGAAGACATCTTCCTTGCCCACATTGCGGTGGAAGTTGAGACAGTTCAGGCCCAGTTTCTTGGCCTGCCGTACCTCGCGCTCGGCCAGTTCCGGCGTCGGCCAGAGCCCATTGAATCCCCAGTATCCCCAGGAGATCGAGGTGTAGATCTTGATCCGTCTGCCGTTCAAACGGAAAAGCGCATTGCTGCCTAAACCCTCGGGAGCAAACCAGCGAAATCCAAAGGCCACCATGCGCCGGTCCTGCTTGTCGTCCGCGGCGGTGATGGTGGCGCGCAGATGATACAGAACAGGAGACGCCAGATCCCAAAGCTGGGCATCGGGGCAGTGAAGCGTGGCCCGCAGGACCGGCTCGCCGACGGAAGTGGGTTGTAACTCCCCATGCGCGCTGGCCAGAATCTGCCCCGTCGCGGGGTCTACAACCTCGAAGAGCGCAGTTCCTTTTGCCGTTCCGGCCACCTTCATGAAGGCATCGACAGTTTTAGCCTCCGGCTTGTTCAGAACCCAGACGTCGGCGATGTGTCCGGCCAGAGGAACACCGTGCAGCGTCATGCCCCGATCCAGGCCGCCAAAGCCATGGGAGCGATAAACGTTGACCGAACCCCAGCGAATGTTGCCCCCATCCACCCAGTCATAGCGACCGCCGGGGTTGGTGATGCGGATGGCCAGTTGGTTCTTCCCGCCGGGTTGCGCCGCTTCGGTCAAATCGCATTCAAACGGCAGCTCCTCCATGATCGAGTAGCCTACCAGGCGCTGGTTCAAATGCACCTCGGCGCGCATCCGTGCGCCGCGAATCTTCAACAGTATGCGCTGCCCCTGCATGCTGACGGGAATATCAATCTCGCGCCACCACCAGGAGACGCCGCGATAGCTTCCATTCTCCGGGACAGGATCGCTGGCGGCATAGCGGTATTCATCGGGAGTGTACGGAAGCGCTCCGTAGCGCTTCCAGAAATGCTGCTCGACGGTGGAGGGAAGCGTGACCACCGCAGCGTCCTGCGTGCCACGGTTACGCTCCAGCATGGCCCACCCACCGGTCGGCGGATTGATCGGAAGCTGCTGCAAGGAAAAGCTCTCCGGAAGGTGAATCAAGTCTTCATCCCACTTTGCCTGCTGATCGATCCACAGATTCCAATCCTCGTCGGGCAGCAATTGACCATTCAGGGGCTTTTGTGCTGCGCCGCTGGCTGCCAGCAAGTCTCTGAAACTCTGGTGTTTGAGGGATGTTGTGGCCAGCGCGCCGGTGGCGCCGCAGTTCTGCAGGAACTGACGTCGATTCATGAGCAATCCTTTGCTACGCGGAGAGATGCGCTTTGAGTAGAAGGATAATTATGGCAGCAAATCGCCCCAAAGTGGTAGCGTTGCCGTTATTTTGGCAATGTTGCCAAAATATTCTTGACAATGACTGTCATCCCGACCTACAAATATCTGACTCTTCATCTGAAATTAAGTGGCAACGATTTCAGTCGGGCGTCGACGCGGGGACGCAATCCCCTCAGACTTCGCCCCGAGGGCACCGCCCCTGCAACACTGCAAACCCAATCCAGGCAGTTTCAGCCAAGAGAACCATGAACTTGCACCAAAACAACAATTCTATGGAGGCAACAAGAATGCAATTTCAACATAGACGAAACAGTGAGCGGCCGGTAGTACAACAGCCACTGGGCAGCTTGCAGCGCTACTCCGTATGGAAATGGCTGGTATGTCTAGTCATCGCCATGATGGCAACCTTCGGCGCTCAGGCGCAGATGGCTGGCACGGGAGCTATCTCTGGTACTGTGCTCGACTCGTCGGGCGCGGTAGTCGCCAAGGCAACCGTCACCGCGACTGCGGTCGATACCAACGTCAGCACAGTACGAACCACCACCAGCGCCGGCGCCTACAACATCAGCCCGCTTGCGCCAGGCGTCTACACTCTGACAGTGAAGGCCAAGGGCTTTGAGAAGATGGTGCAGGAAAACGTCACCGTCAACGCTCTGGCCACCGTCGCCGTCAACCCCAAGCTCGCCGTGGGCGGCGAAATGGAGACCATCACCGTTACCGACGCGCCCCCCGTTCTGGAAACCACTGACGCCACACTTGGCGCCGTGATGGACAACGAAATGTACTCCAGCCTGCCGCTGCTGATGGGTGCCGGCGGCAATGCCGATCAGCGTCGTGCTACTGACTTCGCCGGCCTCATGCCTGGCGTGCAGTCCAACTTTACCGGTACCGCCGGTGGTGGCGCTTCGGGCGGCAACAACACCAGCACCTCTGGCGCTGTCAACGGCGGCAACCCGGCCGGCGGCACCTCGGAGATCTACATCGACGGCGTTAACCTGCCCGAAGCCGATGGCGTCGGCGATCCCCGCCTGACCTGGACGGCCTTTGGCGTCGATGCCATTGACCAGTTCCAGGTGCAGACCACAGGCTTTTCGGCTCAATATGCCGGACAGGGTGTGCAGAACTACTCCATCAAGCAGGGTGGCAACGTATTCCACGGCGCAGCTTATGAGTATCTGCGTAACACCGTGCTCGATGCCTGGAATCCTTCGTCCAAGCATCCCACCCCGGTTACCGGAGCCATCATTCCCGTAGGCGGTGTATGCACCAGCGCGGCCCTTACGGCGTCGACCAGCTGGTGCAAGCTGGGTGGCATCAAGTCCCAGGAGATCATGAACGAATTCGGCATCGTGCTGAGCGGCCCGATCATCAAGAACAAGCTCTTCTTCTTCTACAACTACGGACAATATCGCAACCAGAATGGCCCGAAACCACAGGTCCAGACCGTTCCTACCAATGCCATGATGGGCTATGATCCCACCGGCACCACGCTTCAGCCGGTGGCAGACTTCACCGGGTATGCTGCCGCCACCGGATACACCATCTATGATCCTTCGACCCAACCCATGCCGACCAACGGCTGCTCGGGCGCTGGTTGCACCCGTAGCCAATTCACCAGCTCGAATCAGATCCCGGCAGCACGCATCTCTGCGGCCTCTGCCTACTTCAACAAGTTCATGCTGCCGTATGAAAAAACTGCCAACCAGGCTCTCTATGCCGGCAACATCGTCGCCGGCTATAACAATGGGCTCTCGAATTGGTACAACGCCGGCCGCATTGACTATGACATGAATGCCAGAAATCAGATCAGCCTCATCGTCGGTTTCGGCCGCCAGGCCAGCACCGGCCCCAATGCCGCTGGCGCAGCCAACGCCCTTGGACCGCCCTTCAACACCAGCCAGTCCTATGCGCCCCAGACCAATGTGGACATCCTCAAGGACACCTTCACCATCACTGCACATCTGGTCAACCAGTTCGCGTTGGCTTTTGGCCGCTACAAGAGCCTCTCGGTCACTCCCGACGAAGAGCCCAAGTACGCAGCGGCCAGCAGCGGTCTGCTCAATACACCTGTAGGACAGGCGTCGAATAGCTTCCCTGGCATCTCCTTCAGCGGTGGCCTGGACAACCCCAACAACGAAGCCGGCTATGACTCGAACCAGAAGCTTAACAATACCTACGCACTGACCGACAACATGCAGTGGGAGCACGGTAAGCACAATGTCACCTTTGGTGGTCAATTGGTCGATGTGCAGTTCAATTACATCAAGAATGTGACCAACTCTTCGCCGCTCACCTACACCTTCGCCAATACGCAAACCGCGGGCTTCACCAGCACCGGCACCACGGCGCCGAACACAGGTTCTGCCTTTGCCAGCTACATGCTGGGAGCCGTCAGCTCCAGTTCCGTCTCCGTCGGCGTGCCCGAACTGGGCTCGCGCTGGATGAACCCCTCCTTCTGGCTGCAGGACGATTACAAGATAACCTCCAAGCTGACCTTCAACGTCGGCCTGCGCTGGGATATCTTCCCCTCCATCCACGAGGCGCACAACATCTTCTCGTGGTTGAACCCCAACGGGCAGAACACCAACACCGGCAACCTGGGAACCCTGGAATTTGCCGGCAGCAAAGACAACGGCTACTTCTATTCCGGAACGCGCACGCCTTCGCCGATCTGGTGGAAGAACCTTGCTCCTCGTCTGGGCGCTGCTTACGCTCTCGATCCGAAAACTGTTCTGCGCGCCAGCTATGGACTTTCTTTTGCCCGTGGCGACTGGACCAGCGGCAGCCAGTCTGGCTCTCCCTCTACCTTCGGCCTTGTGCCTTCGGCATCGGCTGCGGGTGGCGTGAGCAACGCTCCCTCCTTCTACTGGGATGGCACCCCGTGCTCCAATGGAACGGCTGACTCCACCGCTTGCGGATGGACCGGGTCAGTCGCTTCGCCCTTGTCAACCCTTCCTGCTGGCGCAACCATGGCCGAATACGGCGCGGTTGAAACGGCCACGCTCAAAAATACCAATAACGGCACAGTCACCTACTTTGACCCGTACCTCGGATCGCGTACCCCCGAGTACATCAACTGGACCTTTGGCATCGAACGTCAGCTCACCAAGGACATCAGCCTGACGGTTAGTTACGTGGGCAGCGAAGGCCACTTCATCAACGTCTCCGGGGCCAATGGCGCGCGGAACAACAAGCTCCCCGAGTCCATGGCCGCGCTTGCCGGTTACACCCTCACCGCAAGTGGCGGCTCCACACAAACCACTTGCAGCGGCAACACCTGCCTTTATCCGGTGCTCGGACAAAAAGCAACAGCGGCTTACCTGGCCATGGCTGCGTCGGACGGATTCACGCCGCCTAATCCCTACTCCAGCACCGCCAACTACTACGCCAGCAACTCGGTCTACCAGTACTACCAACCCTTCCCGCAATACAGTGGCGTCAGCGACACCACCAGCTTTGTGGGCAACGAGAACTGGAATGCCCTGGAAGTCAGCCTGCGCTCGCGTCTGGCGCACGGCCTCAATTTCATGCTCAATTACACCTACTCCAAGTCCATCGACGACATCGGCACCTTCCGCGTCGGCGACAACACCCGTCTGGACCGCTCGATATCCACGGCCGATCAGCCGCAGAACGTGGTCGGCACCGCGGTCTATCAACTGCCTCTCGGTCGCGGTCACTTTGGTGGAAGCAACTTTGCCTACCGCTCGATTGTCAGTGACTGGTCCGTTTCTGGCATCGCCACCTATCGCTCCGGCTTTCCGATTCTGGTTCAGGCCAGCGGATGCGGCGGCAGCGGCATTCTCGGTACCTGCATGCCGAGCATCGTCCCCGGTCAGAAAGGCCGTCAATACTCCTACGGCAAAACCGCATCAGGACAAAAGGTTAGCTGGGATTCGAGTAACCCCAACTACATCGGCAGTGTCCAGTACATCAACCCCAATGCCTTTACCGTCAACATAGCGGGAACAACAACCAGCTATGGAACGCAGACAGGACAGGCTATCTCTGTTGGTAGCGGTCCCGCCCTCTATGTTCCAGGCAATGCACCACGCGTTGCCCCTCTAAACATGTGGGGGCAGAGCGCGTTTGATACAGATATGTCCATCAAGCGCACCTTCCCGGTCTATCGCACCATGAAGTTCCAGTTCGAGATGGCGATCACCAACGTGACCAATCACGTGATCTATTCTTCGCCGGCGACGGCGAACAACATGGTTCAGTCGGCAACCAGCACCGCCTTCGGATCCATCACCACCGTGGCCAACAATCCGCGCGACATCCAGGTTTCCGGTCGCATCAGCTGGTAATTGTCCACAGCGCTTCAACCGTGCTGCCGGTGCAAGCCGGCAGCATCTTGAACAGGTCTCATCACTTTCTAAGACTGTGTGTCTTAGCCTCCGGAGGGGTTGGGAAACAGCCCCTCCCATTTTTCAATTAGGCTATCTGACCGCGATAGGTGTGATGAAGGTCCGCCGTCGCGTCGGCACCTTTGATCGAAGCCCGCAAGCTGTTCGCGACCAATCTCGCCGCGCTGGCCGCCGAACGCGGGCAAAAAGAGCATCTCATGGTGATTGCCGAAGAGCTGGCTGAGATGTACGCCACCATCGACGATCCCCGACTATATCTGCTCCACGACGTCTGCTTTCACCGGGCGATTGCCCATGCAGCAGGCAATCCCATTCTGGCGGCCCTCATGGCCACCATCTCCACCACCTTCTACGAGGCCCGACTCAAAACCGCCGAGTATGCCATGGATCGCAAAAATCCATGGATGAGCATCGCGAGATCTATCGCGCCATTCGCGCCAAAAAGCCTGCCGAAGCCCGGGCCGCCATGGAGCGCCCTATGATCACCTCGCAAAGCGACCAGAACACCCTGCGGTTCGCGCCAAAAGCCAATAGGGCGCTATTTCTCAAACAGGCTGAAGTTGCTCAGACCTGGATCCACTCTCGGCTGAACCACCACAGGCCGGAATCAATCAGGGGCGCAATCCTGTGATGACATGTTGCTGGTCAACTTTGGGGATAAGAGGCGTTATGATGAAGAGGAAACTTTGAGGGGATTTCTCTGTTTTGGTCTATTCAAAGTTCCAAGCCCGGATGGCGAAACTGGCAGACGCAGCGGACTTAAAATCCGCAGACCGCAAGGTCATGAGGGTTCGAACCCCTCTCCGGGTACCAAGAAAACAAAGGGTTTAGATGGAAAATGGCCACCCAGAGCGGGTGGCCATTTTAGTATTGGTAGCCATTTTGGTAGCCAATTGATATTCTGTACGGCATCGGAGGGTCTCCCATGCCGAGAAAGCCAAAAGAGAAAAAACACCGGGGCGTTTTTGAGAAGGAAAAGGGCAGCGGAATCTACTGGGTCCGCTTTATGGACGTGGACGGCAAGCGCAAGGCTCGCTGCGTCGGCACCTTTTCCGACGCGGTGAACTTCTACGAGGCGGAGAAGGTCCGCGTCCGGAAGCGCATTCTGGCCCCTGTTGCTGGTCACCGTGGCGTTCGCTATAGTCAGTTGGCCGACGAGGCTCTGAAGTTCAGCGAGGCCGCCCACAGGGATCAGCGATCCTTTACGCAGCGCATCGAGTTTACGCGGGAGTACTTCGGCAATCGCGTGGCCGACACCATCACGCCTGCCGACATCGCCGATTGGTTCTCCGAGATGGCGCGGGAGCGCAAATGGACTCCGGCGACCATCAACCGCTACCGCGCGGCGCTCTCCAAAGCTTTCAAGATTGGAATCCAGAACGGCAAGGTCACGTCAAACCCTGCGCGGCTTGTTCCTCAGCGAAAAGAGCCTGCAGGGAAACTTCGTTTCCTCTCCGAAGAGGAAGAGGTACGGCTTCGGCAGGTTCTAAAGGATCGCCCGCACAGCATTCCTCAGCTTGATATTGCGCTCAATACCGGCATGAGGAAGTCCGAGCAGTTCAGCGTGACCTGGGATCAGGTGGACTTCACGCAGAAATTCATCCATCTGAGCGCAACCAAGAATGGCTCTGATCGGTACGTGAGCCTGAATTCAGAAGCCATTCGGGCGCTGGAATCACTCCGCGAAACGCACAAGCGGTTGAACCTGCCAAAGGATGCGACTCTCTTTGTGTCGGCGCAGAACAAGCCGATGGCCGATCCGCGGGAATGGTTTGGATCGGCCTGCGAGGAAGCCAGAATTGAGGGCGTTACCTGGCACACGCTCCGGCACACCTTTGCCTCGCGGCTTGTGATGGCTGGCGTGGATCTGAAGACGGTGCAGGATTTGATGGGCCATAAGACGATTGCCATGACGGCGCGCTATGCGCATCTTTCGCCAGCACATAAGCTCACTGCTCTTGAGAAACTGGTTTCGAAGAAACAGGCTCAGGGTGATGGCCGCGCGCGAACCGAACCAACTCCGCGTGAGGAATAAGTGTCTTGGTACCGATGCGCCGGAAGTGGATCTCACCGCGCGAAAGCAGGTAGGCCAGACTGCGTATGCTGATGCTCAACATGCGCGCGGCGCTCTTGCGGTCATAGAGAAGGAGTTGATGTTCCATTGACCTCTCCTTTCGGCAAAATAGGCCATCGACGATTCGTCAGAAACCTGTTTCGGCCAGCGTTCATGGGCCTGGCCAGGAATGTAGCCCATGATGACCCGATGGACGCGGTGAGTCTAATGAATTCTGGGGAGACCGTTATTCCGAACAGGAATAACGATCAGGAAGATGTCTCGCAAAAGAGTCATGGGCAGCGGTAAAAGCTGGCAAGGTTGTGACGACAGGAATACCACGGCCAAAATTTTTTCTTTTTGGGAGAAACTTCTTCAGCTAGTCTGTGTCTACATCCGTAATCAGAGGCGTCTATGCCTCAGAATGCGTGAGTTACATAAAGACGATTTCAGCGTAAGCAAGTAACGCTGCCTGTTGTAAATCCGTTGCCTTCCTTGAGTTTGCAGTTTGGAGGCCGGTTATGGTCCTACCTGAAATTCGCCTTTTACAGGCCGCAATCGTTCTGGCAGAGGAGCTGAACTTTACCAGAGCCGCTGACCGATTGAATATCGAGCAATCGACGCTGAGCAAGCGGATTCGTGAACTGGAAGAGCAGATCGATTTGAAGCTCTTTCAGAGAACGCACCAGGCAGTTGAACTGACCGAAGCAGGCCGTCATTTTGTGGAAGATGCGCGGAGTTCCGTGTTGCATGCAGAGCGCGCCGTGCATGGTGCGCGGGCCGCGCAGAATGACACAGATGTGCTCCTGAATGTTGGCCGGTCGCAATACATAGACCCGTACCTGCTTACTGCCTTGCAATCGATCCGGCTCCCGATGTTTCCCAACCTCAGGATCAAGCTGTGCAGCCATTTCTCTCATGAGCTTGTGCGCATGGTTGCAGCGGGCAGTCTGGACATGGCGCTGGTCATTGCAATTCCTGACACACAAAAGCTGACGTTCCAAACCGTGGCAGAAGCGCCGCTCTACATTGCGCTGCCCAAAGGCGAGGCGGTTACTCATCGTGCGGAACTACGCCTTGAGGACATTCGTGGCTGCGATTGGATTATGCCAGCGCACCATATCAATCCATACTTCTTTCAGCGTGTTCAGGCCGTAATGGCGGCGAAAGGTATTGTGCCTCCGGATGTGCACTATATCGTTGCAGCAGAGGAAGCCTCTGCGCTGGTGCTCGCACACAACGGCGCGGCCTTCCTTACGCGTGAAAATGCCTGGCGTATCTCTTGTAATGAAATCGCGATCCGGCCACTGGCCGAGGACGGCTTGAAGCTCGTCACCAGATTGGTGGCCCGCGCAGACAACAAAACAAATCTGGTCAGTGAATATGTCCGTGCCACTGCGCGTAAACTGGAGAAGATTCGTTTGCCACTGAAAACAGCCCTGCCGTCAGGCTGAGACGCTTTCATCCTCTGAGTCTTCAAGCCGCTGAATGACGATATTGAGCGGACCATCGAGGCCACATTTTGCGCAGGGATAAAGGCCCGTGGCAATTGTTTTGGCATCGAAGTCTTCTTTGCGAAACAAGCTGCCACAGTGGACGCAGGCGTGGTAGTGCGTCAATTCGCGGTTAGAACGTTCCTGGTCGTTCACCATGCTTCCCTCCGAGTCTATGAAGTGCTCCGCCTGAAAGATCCGAGGCATTGAACTACAGGTCACGCCTTGGGCAAGGCATGACGCACCGAAGAGGATAGGGAAACATAGTAGCCCGGAACGCTAGAAAAAGGAAAGTCCCTTTTAGCAGGCTCATCCGCCTGGAGGGATAGCTGGACGTAGCGTCAGCAGCCGTAGCAGCCGCCAGTGATCTTTGCAGAGGGTGGACCTGTACTTGTTCGATGTGTTGTATTGTCCCCTCCTCTGGCAGGCTCGATTTCCCTGAGGTGTGGATTTTTTACAGGCTATTCCGACAGGTTGCGGCTTGCTTGACCACTTCGGCGTTTTCGTTCCCTACCCTCAACTTGGCATATAACCCACGCTGGATGAGTGCATTGGACTGTTGTCAACAGTTGAATATCTTTCCATATGGACGGATCTCCCTCCGGTAAGAGCGGTTTCTACTGCTGCGACCAGAGTCTCTTTACTGCGCTATTGAAATTCCAATGGCCGAAATTGATGCATTCTCAAAGCCAATTGATGAATTCTTGGATTTCATTTGCGTGAGCGGCGTGGGTTATTGTTCCATTGGTCTGCATGAATGTAATAAAGTTCATTCGTGCCATATCGTCCTTTGCTATTCCAAGGTGAGCTTCAATCGCGCCCCTGCTCCATATCCAAATATTATGATTCTGCTTGAGAAGCAAAGCTATTCGTTCAACTTCTTGAGTCATGGTGCTCGCCATAAGCCCGAAGGCTTCCTCTGGTTTGATCCTACCTGTGTTTCCTAAATCGTCTTTCTTGGCAGGCAGACCGTCCGTACCGAGTACGAAGCCAAACGTACCAGAATTAGATGCGAACCATGCCTTGCATGAATTCAGGTCCGGATCTTGCAAAGAGATTAGCCCAAGATTGGGAGCTACCTTAAATGCGAAGTCCAAGTCTGTTACGATTTTCGGCGTGAATCCTACGCTGCGAAGGACCTCGCGCATTGGCCATAGAGAAGGACTTCCTCCTGCTTCCACCATGCAGACCTTATCAAGTGCCAGTGATCTACCTCGTAGTGTCTCGTATATTTCGGGAAGGATCATCTTCTCTGTCTTCCCCTCAGCGAGGAGAATCTTTTCAGAAAAAAGGATATAGGAAGAGTTCTGAAGTTGGAATATCACTGACGATTGATGAGGATGATTCGCCATAGTTGTGGCAGCATTTGCAATTTTAGGCCTCACTTTTGTTTGACCGTGATTGTCCTTGTATACCAATGCTGCATGCAAGACCTCTTCTTTACGTACCAGAAGAGGTGAGTGCGTTGAAAAAATGACTTGGTAACCACGCTGAGAGAGAGATTTAAGCGCCGCCCTGAGAAGTTCAATCGCTTGCGGGTGCAGGTAGAGTTCAGGCTCATCGATCAGCAGTACAGTTATTGGCCCTGTGCCAGTTGTTTGTTGGGCTGTTTCTGCAAGAAGTCTAATTAGAGCCATCTGTACGGTGCGTTGTGCACCATGACCGAACGAGGAGAATGGCTGAGAAGAACCGGGGCGTTCTGACAGATCAACAGTGGCTCCCTTTAAAATTTCATCGAGCTGTGGTGTTTGAAAATTAATCTTAAGGGAGAGCCCAGGAAAGAAATCATCCACGGCTTTGGTTGCATTCGCCTCTAAGGAAGCCAACTCTTGGATACGCGTTGTTCCGTTTAAGTGAGAATCCAACCCTTGCAATGCCAACTCAATTCCCTGAACAGCGGCAGCATTATTCTGTCTGACCAGTAGAATCGTTTTCTTGATGAGCTCCCCTATAGTGTTTTTTGCTCCAAATTTACCAACATCCTCAGCCGCATCTTCCATGGCCTCGATGTAAAGTGGCTCTGGAAATAAAACACCAATAGCGGTGTCCAGACCCGCAGGATTTGGTCTCCATTGCTGCGTTCCAGGATCAAGTACGTCAATCTTGATTTGGGCTGCAGTAGATTGGGGTGTGTCTTGGCGTCGACGGAAGTGTAATTCGTTATTGATTACATATGGCGCAGTGGCCTGTTGCTGATTTGTAGGTAATAGATTCAGGTCTACCCCGGAAATAATACCTTCAACGATTACTGGCTGATTTTGGTCAAAAAAAGACGATTTCGATAAAACGGACTTCTTTAGAAGCCATCCAATGGCGCGCAGCATGTTCGATTTGCCAGAATTGTTGTAACCGATGAAGGGATTGAATGCAGCAAGCTCGATAGTCAAATTGCTGCAAGAACAAAAATTCTTAATCGAAACACTTTTGATTAGCACGCTGACTCCATTATTGATTTTCAGACGATTTCATAATAGATCGTTAGATACACGTTTGCGCATGTTTAGGCGCTTCCATCCAAAATAAGATGGGAAACCTCTCGTGATTAAGACAAGGACCTAACCATTTCTGTGCTCGTGCATTTGTCAGGCTGGGTACAGCGTCACTGTCTCTATTGGTTGTTCGGTGGCTGGATTTCAAAGAGTGGCCAATCGCCAAGTTGCTCACCGAGGCCGATTCCTCTCGGAAAGTCACCTTATAACCTTAAATCTGCAGCACAAGACCTTTCCTCCTCACCACAATTCGCGCACGTGCTGACAGCGTGTGCGAATCTGTTCGGCAAGAGCCTGACCTGTTGATGATTTGATGGAAATCCCTTCCACCTTGTCGAGAATGGACTCGGCAAGGTCGGGAATGCGGCGATTCACAAGAGGTCGGGAGAGCCCGGCATCAGCAGCCAGCTTTTCAAAGTCTGCCTTGGTGACGCGCTCACAGTGATACGCATCGCCGATGCGCATGGCCATCTCGCGGGTCAGTTCAGGATAAAAGTACGTGCTGACCACGTCATAGAGCGGAGCCAGACGCACATCGAGTTGCCCGGCCTGTGACGGTCGGTAGAGCAGAGAAAAGTTCTTGCCATGTGCGTCATTGTTGCCGATCAGATAGTTGAAGAGGACGGCATCGAGCAGACGGGCGAGGTCAATGACCGGCGCGCTCGACGTCTCGCGCAGCAGCGCAAAGCTCTGCTTGAGCGATGGACCGCCTTCCTTCTGGTACTTCATCTCCGACACAATGCCCAGTGCCTGGCAGAAGTCCTCCTGATGCACGCGCTCCAGCCGCGCCGCGCCCTCGGCATGGTGGGCAACAGTGCGGTCATAGCGTTCGACGAGCAGAAATTCGACATCCTCAACCGTGCGGATCTCCGTTTTGGCCGTGGGCAGGCCGACCGCCGCCGCAAGCTGCATGCAGAATGCCTCGTTGTGGACCAGCCCGGCAAAGCGCTCAACGGCTGGTTTGAGGATGTGTGTGCTCGGTGCGCTGCCGAGCGGTAGAGCAATGGTGTCGCCCTCGACGCGCACGGCAATCTTGTCCTGTGCACCGGCAAGTGAGAGGCGAATGCCCGCCTCGCCCGCCAGCAGCGGGCGGCGCGGCAACTCGCGCAGCAGGCGGGCCAGTTCGGAGCTGGAGAGTGCGCGGTATTGATCGTCAGAATTGGTGCGCTCAGGCAGCGGTTCACCGGCAGGAACGAAGGTGACCGCGCCCGCGCACTCGCCGCCAATGCGCTCCAGCATGGCGTAATCATTGCGTGCGCTGATGCCGAGGTTGCGGGCGATAATCTCGCGGTTGCTCTCTTCGGGCAGCACTCCGGCAAAGTAGCCACGGCACTGCTTGCCACGGTAGCGCTCGCGGCGTAGTGGCAGCGAGTGCGAAAGCGGATGGGCCTGAGAATTGGCCAGCCAGCTTTCAGCATAGGCGAAGGACATTTGGCCGCCGTCGTCCTGCTTCAGTTGGCCGACCAGATCATGATGCAGGTAAACATCAAGTGTTTTGGCCATGGTCAGCCCTCCTTCTGCACGGTGGGCGACGTGAGTTGCAGGCGGATGCCGAGAGTCTGCAATACGGTCAGCACCTTGCCGATCTGGCACGTCTCCTTGCCCTTTTCAAGCTCGATGATGAAGCGCAGTCCGGTGCCCGAGGTCAGCGCAAGATCCTTTTGCGTGACCTTCAGGGCCTTACGTGCCTCTCGAACCTGTTTGCCGATCTCTTCCACTGTCAAAGCCATTCTCATATTCCCGTACGGGAAGAATAGCGCGATTCGGAGCTACAAACAAGAGAATAATCCCGAACGGGAACATCTAGGCCGATTGGGCGGGGAAACTGCCAAGTATTCCCGTTCGGGAACACCTGACAGCAGGATTATGGCTACAAACTGCGGCAAGTCCCCTGAGTTGCACCCAGCAGCAAGGTCTGCCGCGTTGGATTTTACATGGTCATGGATGCTTCTACCCCGTAGATCGGCGATGGAATCGTCGGGTAGGCATAAAACACATGCTGGAATATCTTGTCCGTGTACTCCTGAACCTCATCCGGACTGTATGCAGATGGCAGGCCGGTTTTGTCGCTGTACAGAAAGTCATGGATCGCAGAATGCACCGCGTCACGTGCCCCTTCTTTGTCCTGCCAATGATCGACCCTGAGCTTTTCTTCCTTCAGTGTCGATAGCAACTCAACGGCAACCTTCTTGATCTGAGCAACCTCTTTGGCCGCGAGTTCAGGCTTCATCAACAGGTCGTACAGCGCCAGCGTTTCCTGGTCCAGCCCTTCTCGAATGGCTCGGGATTGCTCTCCATCCAACTCCCCGATAAAGCGCAGAAGCTCCTCAAATGTCCTTTCGATCAGAGCACGATCCTTCTCCTGGTTGTACTCCCGGACGATCTGCTCATAGTGCTCCTGGAAATCCGTGCGCAAAGGATTCTGTGCAATCAGCCGCTGAAGCCGTTCTTCAATCACCACACGCAGATTTTGCAGCGTGGTGTTTGGTGCGGCTATGCGCTGAAACTCCTGCCGAAGCCGTTCAAAGTCAATCTTGCTGATGTCATAGATGGCGTGGTCTTCGTTGGCCTGGGTGCGTGTAGTAATCGCTTCATCAATCACGGCATGAAGGCTCTGAAGAATGGCCGTAATGTCTGCGTTCTGCTTGTCGTCCTGCAGGCTCTTGTAGACCACATTGATCGCATCCCGGTCGTCGCGGAAGTTCTTCTGCCGCGCATCGCCAAAGCAGGCCTTGTATTTGCTGAAGACCGCTCGGCACATAATCTCAAAGAGCTTGCGCGACTCGTCGTTTTCGTTGGCGGCTTCCTTGGCTTTCACGATGGCCGCATTGCGCGCAAACCCTGTCAGAGTCTTGATGTCATCCAGCGATGCACCACGCTCAGTCAGAAATTCGCGCACCATCTGGATTCCCAGCGCCAGCGCCTCCAGAAGCTCTTCATCCGGACGTGTAGGATCAAGCTCTCCGTCGTCACCACCATGGCCTTCGTCCCCGCGTCCGGCAAAGGTTGCCAATGCCTTGCGCAGGTTTTTCAGAATGCCGCAGTAGTCTACAATCAGGCCGTTGCCTTTGCCCTCATTGACGCGATTGGCGCGAGCAATAGCCTGCATCAGCGTATGTGCCTTGAGCGGCTTGTCCAGATACAGCGTCGCCAGGCTCGGCACGTCAAATCCCGTGAGCCACATGGCGCAGACAATCGCCACACGGAACGGGTGCGACTCCCGTTTGAAGGCAGTCTCCAGTGCCAGTCGCTTGCCGTCCGGCAGTTCGAAGCCGTCCTTAATGAGCTTGCGGTACGGCAGAATGTCCAGCTTCCACTTCTTGAAGCGTTCAACCTCGCCCTGCTCCTCGCTCACCACAACCGCCATCAGCGTTTCGCGCATCCATGCAATCTGGCGGGTGCGGAACTGCAACTCCTGATCGTCGTCGATCTCAGCGAGTGCGGCTTCCAATTCCTGTATGCGCTTTTGCCAGAGCGGCACAATCAGCTCGTACATCCGCACGCAGGTGATCTTGTCGATACAGACCAGCATTGCCTTGCCGCTCTCCCAGCCCTCGGAGTAGTGGCGCACAAAGTCCTCGGCCACCTGCTTCAGTCGCTTCTCAGCCGTGATGATGTGGTAAGCTCGCTTGATCTCGGCTTCCAGACGCTGAGCGACGTCGATGTTGTTGACCTCGGCGCTCTCGATCACGGTAGCGATCTTTTCATTCAGATTGGCCGTGGCAATTCCCAGCTTTTTACCGCGCGCGTCATAGTAGAGCGGAACCGTTGCGCCATCTTCCACGGCACGTTGAAAGTCATAGGTACTGACGTAGTCGCCGAAGATCCTCTTCGTCTGCTCATCTTCGCCCTTCATCAAGGGCGTGCCGGTAAAGCCGAGGAAGCTGGCCCTGGGCAAAGCATCGCGCATGTTCTGCGCCAGTGAGCCGTACTGTGTGCGGTGGGCTTCGTCGCTCAGCACGATAATGTCATCGCGCTGTGACCATGGCTGGTCCGGCGAGACACTCTCGTTAAACTTCTGAACCAGCGTAAAGATGTAGGCCTTCTGCTCGCTGATCAAGTCGCGCAGATGATGCCCCGACGCGGCGCGGCAGGGATCTTTATCGTTATTCGCTTCACCGCATCCGGCAAAGGTCTCATAGATTTGCGTATCCAGATCTTCGCGGTCGGTGCAGACCAGAAAGGTGAAGTTGCCACCCACGCGGCGATGCACCTTGCGCGAGAAGAAGACCATGCTGTAGCTTTTGCCGCTGCCCTGCGTATGCCAAAAGACGCCGAGCTTGCCCTTACGTACCTTGCGCTCTTTCAGGCTCTCGATGGCGGCATTCACGCCCAGATACTGATGATTTTTGGCGACGATCTTGGCCGTCTGCTCTCCGCTGTCATCAAAGAGAATGAAGTTCTCGAAGATGTCGAGCAGATTCTCTTTGCTGAGTACACCGCGCAGCAAAGTCTCCATGTCCACCACACCGCGCTCTTTCTCCTGCAGGCGCTTCCACTCGTGGAAGAACTTGTATTTGGCGGTTACGCTACCCAGCTTGGCCTGAATGCCGTTGCCCAGAATCACAAGAGCATTGTGATGGAAGAGATGCGGGATGGTGTCGCGGTAGTCGCTCAGGTTCTCGTTGTAGGCGCGCTCCAGATCTTTATGGACGTTCTTGCACTCCATGAAGACCAGCGGAAGGCCGTTGACAAAGCCCACCAGATCGGCGCGGCGGCGGTAGATGTCGCCACGCACCCAGAGTTCGCGCACTGCCCGGAAGTCGTTGTTCGTGGGGTTTTCGAAGTCGAAGATGTGCAGAGTCTTTTTGACCAGTTCGCCTGTGGCAAAGCGATAGCTTACCTGTACGCCATCGCGCAGCAGCGTGTACTTTTCGCGATTGGCGACAAGAATCGTCTGGCTGGCGCTGATGTCCGCGATCTTGCGCACGGCCTCATCGTAGGCTGCCGCAGGCAGGCCTGGATTCAGCAAGACGAGAGCCGCACGCAGGTACCGGGTGAGCACCACTTCGCGGTCGTTCTTGCGGCCAAGCAGACTCTCAGGGCCGAAGTCCTCCGCGTTGTAGGCGTAGACCGTCTCCCAGCCAAGCTGGTCGTGGAGATAGTCGCTGGTCGTCTTCTGCACTAACTCATCTTCGGTATACTTCAAACTTCCACCTCGCCGTTCATCAATCGGGGGAGTAAAAGATCCCGGGCTGTCATTGCTTTCTTTGTCTGGAAAGCTAAAATTTTTAGTTGGGCCGTAAGTGGCGCAATTTTGGCATTGAAGTCTTCAAGAACATCTTTCGTTGGGAAAGAAAATTTCTGCTCGCGCAAGAACTTCCAATCTGCGCGTGGCATTTTCGAGCCTTCTTTGACCGTTTTGGAAGCGAAGGCCACGAAAATATCACTGGACAATAGACAAAGGCAGTAGCTAAAAAGATGTCCTTCGTTTGGTCGAATGACAATTGCATCTGAAGATGTGATGCCGTCTATCAACGCAAAGCCGACCTTATGGAAATACGGCCTAATCTTTCCGAACAGAATGTCGTTTACTGAGAAACAAAATTTACTACTCGTTACGTCTTCAGCTTTGCCCCAATCGCACAGTGTAATCGACCGACGCGGCAAGTGCTCCAAGCCTATATACGGGGTATCGACATCAAGCTTGCTTGGATCTGCATGTTCCCGAACGTCATGGCAAAGTTCGTCGAGACGCTTTAATTGCCATCCAACAGGCAGGCCGTTGATGAACTTGGTGTGCTCGTAGCCGGGGAAGCGAAAGCGTACGAACCACTCCTCATACAAATGCCGCGCCGCCTGCTCCAGCAGCGCAATCCGCCGCCGGTTGTTCTCGATCATCGCATCGTAAGAAGCGAGAACATCTGCAATTTTCGTTTGTAGATCGACACTGGGAGCTGGAATATCAATGGAAAGCAGCTTTTCTTGGCTGAGATTGTCCTGTGCCGCACCTTTTGAAAAATTCTGGTATTGCTTCTGTAGCAGTGCATCAAAACTGTACTTGATGAATCGAGCATCAGCTTCTTTGGGGTCAGGAATGAAGCCGATAATGCTATCGGGAAAACAGGCTTCAAAACTGAGAATCGATGTATCTGCAATGTTAGCGGCAATAGTAATGCACAATGTACCGATAGGCCAAAGCCTGCTCTGTGCAAGCCCCGCCTCACTATAAGTCTGCGTGTATTGCGTAATGTAAAGATTACTGTGCTTTACATCCCCCGTTTGAATAAAGGGATAGTCTCCACCGTAAAGGTGCGCAGCATCACGAGGACGGTTTTTTGATCGTCCTCTACTGACATAACCAAGATCATTCAGCCGCTTCAAAGGCCACTTCATCCGATCAGCTCCTTGAAGTTCTTGGCGATGGTTTTTGCGAGTTCAGCGGCCTCTTCGTTCAGACCTTCGAGTTCCAGATGGATCTCGCGCATTGTCTCTTCGAAGTCGAAGTCCTCGTCCTCCTCTTCCGGCGCAACGCCGACGTAGCGGCCCGGCGTCAGGCTCCAGTCGTTCTTTTCGAGCTCCGTCTTGTCGACGAGCTTCACCAGACCCGGAAGATCGACAAGCCTGGCCTCCGGGAAGCGTTCGATGAGCCAGACGGCCTGACGATGAAAGTAGCGCACCTGGCGCAGTCGCTCGACCAGCAGGCGGCGGGCCTCGTCCATCTCTTTGCGGGCGCGGTTGACGTCCTTGTTCTTCCAGTCGTCGTTGGCTTTGGCGTCGAGTGACTTTTCGCAGACCTCGAGCAGACGCTCGGCGAGCTTGAAAAGGTGGTCGGCCTGCTTGCCGAGTTCGCGGGTCTTCTCTGCCGTGGGCGATGCACTCTCGGTCTTTTTGCGGAGCTGTTTGGCCTCGTCGCTGGCCTCGGCTGCGGGCAGAGCCTTGAGCGCGGCCAGCAGGGCTTTGGCGTCGGTGCGGAAATCTTCTGCCGCCCGGCGGAACTCATCGAGCGGCGCGGTGTGCGCGGTCTGCTTCGCCATGGTCTTCAGAAAAGGGCGCGTCAGCTCTTCAAGCGTGCTGGTTGCCTTCTCGAAGTCTTTGACCAGCGCGGCAACCTCGGCGGCCTCGGTGTTGGTTCGGTTCAGATAGCTGGCAACCAGAGCACGGAAGCGCTCGGGCTGACCGCGATAGAGCCAGACGATGGAGAGCAGGTTCTGCAACTGCTCAGGGCTGAAGTCGAAGATCTTGCGCGTGACCTTGCGGTAGACGCCGCGCGCGTCGAGCATCAGCACCTTGTCCCTGTGCTCTACGGGCTTGGCCTTGTTAAGGAACCAGAGTTCGCAGGGCACGGTGCGGGTGTAGAAGAAGTTGGAGCGGATGGCCACCATGATGTCCACATGGCCGGTCTTGATGAGGCTCTGGCGCACTTTGGCTTCATCGCGGCCCGCGCTCGATGCCTGCGAGGACATAACGAATCCGGCGCGGCCCTTGGCGTTCAGGTAGCTATAGAAGTACTGAATCCAGAGGTAATTTCCATTCTGAACGCGGCCCTTGCCCTTTTCATCGCCATTCGACTTGCCCTTAGCGAGGGTGACGCCGGGAAGACCGAAGGGCAGGCGCGGGTCGTTGGCAATCTTGCTGGCATCGACCTCATCGACGTTGAAGGGCGGATTGGCCAGGACGTAATCGCACTTGTGCAGCAGGTTGAGCGGGTCATCGTAGTAGCTGATGTTCTGCTGGATGTCGCCTTCAAGGCCGTGAACGGCAAGGTTCATCTTGCCCAGATTGACGGTGGTCTTGTTCTTCTCGTAGCCACGGAAGGTGAGACGCTCGGATGGGTTCTGGTGATGCTGCTCGACGATGCGCGCACTCTGCACGAACATGCCGCCGGAACCGCAGGCTGGATCGAGCACCGTGCCCGAAGTAGGCTCCAGCACGTTGGCGATGAACTGTACCAGCGAGATGGGCGTGAAGAACTCGCCGCCGTCGTGGGCCTTGAGATCGGCAAACTTGGTGAGGAAGTATTCGTAGATGCGCCCGAAGACATCGCCGGAGGCCTTCTTCAACTCTTCAGGATTGAGGGTGCGCACCAGATCGCCGAGCAGATCGGCCGGGATGGACTGGTACTCCTGCTTGGGCAGAACACCCTTGAGGCTGGAATAGTCCTCTTCGATGGACTCCATCGCCGCAACGATGATCTCGGGCAGCTTGGGATCGCTGGACTTGGCGATGAAGTAGTCGAACTGCGCCTCGGGCCGAAGGAAGATGGAGCCCTTCTGGCTGAAGTCTTCTTTGGCAAGCGCGCGGGTGACGCCGTGGCGCGAGGGGAGAGACTTCTCGATTTGCGGCTTGATGGCGAGAAAGCGGCTGAAGGCGTGGCGCAGAAAGATCAGCCCCATGACGGGCATGAAGTATTCGTTGCTGGCAAACTCCGAGTTTGACCGCAGAAGATCGGCCGCACGCCAAAGGCGGGCCTCAATTGCTTCAATATGTTCCAGTTGCGCCATTCGTGTTTTAGACTCCGGTGCTATGCCCTTGATTCAAAAGGGGGAAATTGCTGAATACCCTGTACGGGCATACGAAAATGAAGGATCAGTATAAACGCTCAAACCTATGCAAATAAAAGATTAAGCGTCTGAGATTGAGACAGTGTTTGTCTGCGTGGCCACGCTGGCATTGCACCGGGTCCACTGTTTACAGGGTAAAAGATAAAAGTCACGCGAATCCACCTTTGCATACTTGTGGATAGGGAGCGGGCCGGGGTCGCTGCCAAAGCTGTGGACTGCGTTTCAATCAGGTAACGCAGTGCGCCTGCCCGTTGGGCGGGAGGAACAAGGCCCTCCTGTACGCTGGGAGAACAAACAGGGCGGGAAAACGGGCAGGACTTCACGGCATCCTCAATGACTGGTAAAAGGGCGGGCACGCGGCCCGCCCGGAATCTTTACAGGCCCTTGAGCTGCCGTCTGTAGGCTTCGATGAAGCCCTGAGCGCGGAGATTGCGGCTCCACATGGCGGCAAACATTCTGTGCTGCTGCCGCATGGAGATATTCACGATGAGACGGCCTGCCTCGTTGCGATAGCTTGAATACTGCTCAATGCCGAGATAATCGTTGCGCCAGTAGTAGGGCCACAGCTTCAACTCGCTGCCCGTGCCCTCCATCTCGAAGAGCATTTCCGGGTCGCGCATCAGGTCGCCGTTCTGGCTGCCGTAATGGGCAAGGGAGAGCGTCGGCAGGCCATTCGGCCCGGCCTGCTGAATCTCCTCAATGTCGAGCGTCATCCAAGGTTCATTGTCGATGTGGATGTGGAAGCCGGGCTCAAGCTGCCCGGCCTCCTGCAGAATTTCAACGATTGCTTTCATTACGCCACCTCCGCAAAGGACTGGTTTGCTTGTGCGTCGCTCCGGGGCTGAATTGCGTCAAGGATCAGGGCCGATGTCTGCTGAATCACGTGCAGACTTTCCGTGAGCAACTCCGCATTGCCTGCGTACATCTGGATGTAATCGCTCGACGCGGTGCCCATCTCAAGGCCGATGGCCTGGCCAACGATGAAGGCGACGGCCTCGGCTTCGGTCTCGCGCATGGTTGTAGTGGTTCCGGTGCGGCGCTCGGTCTTGTGTAAAAGCTCGTGTGCCAGTTCGTGAACCAGTGTGGTGAACTCCTCGGCCTTCTGCTGACCGGGAAGAAGCGCAATCCGTCCGCCGTAGCTCACGCCAAGGGCGGGCGCGATCTCTTCGCTGTATTCCAGTGCAATGTTCTGTGAATCGAGAAAGGCAATCAGACGGTTGCGGTGCTCGCCCACTTCGCCGTTGATGCTGTGTTCCATCTCTGGCAGTTCTGCGCCTTCGGTCTGCGTGTAGTCGAAGACGTACACGGCGCGGAATCCAATCAGCACGGGCGCGGCCTTGGCGTTGTCGTCCTGCTTGCTGCGCTGGTTGTTGTCGTCCTTCGTGCGGCGCTTGCCCATCATCGGCGCAAAGATCTGAATACCTTTCTCGCCACGTTTGACGAACCGGCCCAACTCTTTCCATGTATGGAACCCGGCGACGTGCGTAGCTGTGGGACGCTGGCGGGCAATGGCCATGATGTTTCCAAAGCTGTATTTGTGAAAGCGCGCCATGGCGGCCAGATAGGTCGATAGCGTTTCGCTCTTGTCTGCGGCGAGTTGCTCAAGCAAAAAATCGACGGCCTGCTTGATGGCCTGCTGCGTGGGGTTCTCGCGCTGCGTGTTGCGCTGCTGGTCGATGGTGGCATTCGCAGAAGCCGCATTTTTACTGTGCGGCGCGGTGGTGGCTTTGTGGCTGCTGGCGTATGGCATGATCTTCGCTCTCCTCGGTGCCCGCGTGGGGCGGATTCTGAAGGAGGGCATCTGCCTCAAACCCAATTTCTTTGTTTGAGTGCCCCCGCTTCATGTCTTGCGCGGCGAGCAGAGGCGCGGAGGGTTCAGTCAAGGCCGGGCGTTTGTTGCCCGTTCATCGAGCGTCAGCGAAGAGCCTTGACGGGTTCCGACCGCCTCTGCCATAAAGCCGCATGAAGCGGGGGCACTTGAACGAAGAAGAAATTTGGTTCTCTTCCGAATGGACTTGGGGAGGGGCGTTGCGGGGAAGGAAAGTCCCCGCATGGATGGGAAGCGGAGAACGCCAGCTTCACCGGCGGTCGCAGCGGGGGAAGGGGCATAGCCGCCTCCCCGCAAGAAGTGGAAACACAATAGAGTCTTGAGCTTATTCGTCGTTCATCCCCGAAATCGGCTGGACACTCCAGCATCGTGATCTACCCAAAGAGTCGGCAAGCTCGGAAGGTTCCCCTTGCGCAGCACTTCCGAGTAAAATACCGAGCATGGATCTGATTCGTCTGCTCAGCCAGTCCGAGGGAAAAACGCTTGAGTTCAAGCGCGACCTGTCTTCGCCAGAGAATGCGCTAAAAACCATTGTTGCGTTTGCCAATACCGCTGGCGGAGTTCTTGTGTTTGGCGTGACCGATGGCGCGAAGGAAGTCAAGGGGCTTCAAAACGTCTTGGCCGAGGAAGAGCGGCTGGCCAGTTTGATTGCGGATAGCATTTCTCCCAGGCTCGTTCCCTCGATAGAAATCCTGTCCTGGAGGAAGTCGCAGGTATTGGCTGTCGAGGTCTATCCGAGCGCCAGCCGTCCGCATTCTCTGAATCGTCTTGGGCCGGAAAGTGGCACGTTTGTTCGCGTTGGCTCGACCAATCGGCGCGCTGACTCCGCCCTGATCGAGGAAATGAGACGTTATAGTCAGTTGGCCTCTTTCGATGAGCAGCCGGAACCGGAAATGAACTCGGAAGCAATCGACTTCCGAGTAGCTTCCGAGTTCTTCAAGCCCGTACGCAAATTGGCGCGCAAAGACCTCGAAACGCTGAAGATCGTGACAAATTATCAGGGAAGGATTGTGCCAACGGTCGGCGGAGTACTGTTGTTCGGAACAAACCGTCTGGAACGCTATCCGGATGCATGGATTCAGGTAGGCCGGTTCGCAGGCAACGACAAACGCCGTCTGATCGATTCTATGGAAGTGCGTTCGTATCTTCCCGGAGCTGCCGAGGAAGTGGTTGCGTTTTTACAGAAGCACATGACCCGTGAAGCCGTAATCGGTGCTGTGAAGCGGGCGGACCATTGGACATTGCCGGTTGTCGCGATCCGCGAGGCTTTGATGAACGCCATTGTTCACGCGGATTATTCTCAGCGCGGAGCACCTATCCGGGTAGCTCTCTTCGATGATCGCCTGGAGATCGACAATCCCGGTCTACTTCCATTCGGACTCACTCTCGAAGACATTCAGAAGGGCATTTCAAAGCTCCGCAATCGCGTTCTCGGTCGCGTATTTCAGGAACTGGGCCTCATTGAACAATGGGGCAGCGGAATTCAACGCATGACCGTCGCATGTAAAGAACGTGGATTGGATGCGCCACGCTTTGAGGAGATTGGAACCCATTTTCGTGTCACGCTTTCGGCTGTTGCACGCCGCGCACCGGCGAAGGATGCGCGGGACGAAGCAATCCTGGCCGCACTTGCTGCAAACCAAGAAGCAGGACTGTCCACATCCGAGATTGCGAAGCAGATCGAGATTTCGCCACGCGCAGCCCGCCCCCGGCTTGCTTCGCTCGTGGAACGAGGCCTGGTCGCCGAAATAGGAAGCGGGCCTCAAGACCCCCACCGCAGATACTATTTCATCGGCGAATGACAAGAGCAGGCTCAGGGTATCGCCAAAGTTGCGCTGCTATTCAAGGTCATATCGCTAATTCCGCTCCTGCCAGTGGTATTTTGGACAACGCGGCGGCAGAATCCAGGTTGGGGACTTTCATTGAGTTCTGGCCGTGCACGACATCAAGCGCCGATACCTTGGTTACGTCCTTGCTCAGACTTTCTGCCAGCGAAGAAGCATCGTTTGTGAAAATCTGCGCATCCTGCGAAGCACGCGAGACCGAGACGTAGGCAAAGCGGGTATTGATAAGTTCCGGGTGGACGTTGGTGTCCATGTTGACCAGAACGCGCTCCGAGGTGAGTCCCTGCGAGCTGTGCGAAGTCACGGCGTAGCCGTGGTCGAAGTGCTGCATCTCTGCCGGATCGAAAGTGACCTCCCTGTCCTTGCCACCATCCATGCGAACGGTCATCGCGCCCTGCGCGCCGATCTCCTGCACTGTGCCGAGGTCACGGTTGGCAACTCCCAGTTCACGATTTGGCGCAGTGAATTGCAGGCGGTCACCTACGGCAAATTCACGTTCGATCTCGCGGTAGGCGGAGATGCCGTGCAGCCGGGCCGGATCGTAGGTGACCTGCTGGCCGTCCGCTTTCTCGACGATCAAAAGATTTTGTTTTGGATCAGTGGAGACGACGCGCGCGTAGCTGCGTTGCTCGATGCCGAGGGTTTTGCTGCCTCGCTGATAGTGGAGCACGTCGCCTACTTCATAGCGCGCGGCCCAGGCCCGGTCAGCGCCGGTCATGTCGGAGCGCGGCACAAGGACACGCATGGCGTGGTTGTCGGATTCGACGATGCTACGCGACTGCAACTCCGAGCGAACCGCCTGATTGATCGCACGGCGCGAGGCGTTGTCGGGAGAGACGATGATGGTATTGGCCGGATTATCGGCATAGTTCCGGGCAATAGAAGTGATGCGCTTCTCAGGGTCGGCAATCTCAGTGACGCGGCCCTGCTGTTCGAGAAGTGCGACGCCTTCGGCAACTTCGCCGCGCGAAAGATGCTCGACGGCACGCAGCAAATCCGGGTCTTTCTGGCGGACAATTTGATCAAGTCGCGCCGTCTTCATTCCCGCTTCGACCAACTGCTCGAAGGGTTTTCCGGCCTCCACGCCTTGATGCTGGCGCGTGTCCCCGATGAAGAGAACCCGGTCTTCGGGTTCGATTTTGGCAAGGAAATCATGCACCTGTTTTGTGCTGGCTAGACTCGACTCGTCCACCATATAGAGGTGGCGATCTGGATTCGGCTGCCTGTTGCGCGCAAGGAAGCCTTGCAAAGTATCGGCATGGATGCCTGCGTCACGAAGTTGATGTGCTGCGCGGGAGGTCGGGGCGAATCCCTCAACGATCATCCCGCGCTGTTCGGCTGCCTCTCGGATTGTCTGAAGGGTGGTTGTCTTCCCCACGCCTGCGCTTCCTTGAAGGCCTTGGATTCTGTCGCGCGAAGTCAGAATCTCTTCCGCTGCCAAACGTTGCGAGGAGTTGAGAATCGGATTTTGAGCCGTGTGCTTCACGGCTTGCTGGACAGGCATGATCTGCTCGGCCCGGCCTTGCCCCTGTCGCATCTGCCGCAGAATTTCTTTCTCGGCATGGATGGTTTCCGCCGTAGTGAACTGCCGCGCAGCATCGTGTTGATGTCCGGCTACTAGCTGGAATTCACCGGCGGCCAGTCTCTGTTCAACGCTGGCGCGAACCTGTGCATAGGTTGTTTCGCCCATGCCGCGACGCAAGGCATCTCGAAAGAGGGCGCGCTCATCGGTGACAGCCTCGCGCTCAAAGCTGCGTTCGCGTGCAAAGGTCACGGCCTCTTGCGCAACCTTCTGTGTTTTCTCGGGAGCACGCGCGGTGGATTGTTTCTGGCTACGCTCCTGCGCCGCCGCCACAACCTGATTCGGTTGATTGCCGAACTCGGCGGCCAGTTTGCGGTGCGCCGCCAGCACCTCGGCAGGTGACTGAATCTGCTTCTTGTCGCGCGTGGCGTGGGCGGCGATCTCCGCCGCCTCGTAGCCGGAGAGACCATTCTGCTGCATGTGCGCGAGGATCTGATTCTGGCGCTGGCTCGAAGCGTCGAGATACTCCTGCGAATATCCTTTTATCTCCGGCGCGCCGCTCCTGCCGGGCGCGATCTCGTAGCCCAATCCGTGCAACCGGAAGGTCAACTCCGACTGGTAGACGGCAGTGGCGAACTGCTGCGACTCGAAGAGACTCTGCGGCTGGAGCGCCCGCGTGGTCCCGTCAGCGCGCTCAGTGACATTAAAGATAACGGCATGAGTGTGAAGTTGCGGAGCAGCGTAACCATCGACGGGCCGCGATGTGTCATGCTCGAATTTTGCGACGATGAATTGGCCGGTGGATTCGGCGGGCCGGTTACCGCCGAGCCGCGCTTGCGTGTACCGTTCCAACTCGCCGAGAGCGGTCGTGACCGCCATGCTGTGAGCCTTGCGGACCCGGCTGTCGCCGCCAACAAGAGCGGTCAACGAAACTGACTTCGGCGCACTGAAGGTGGCGTCCCACGCGGCGCGGTGCTCGACGGATTTGACTGTCTTGCCGTCGGCTCCCTGATACTCGAATGATTGCCGATGCTGTACGAGTTGCTCGCCGGTCTGCGGATGTTCACCTTCCGAGAGCCGGTGAAACTCATCGGCGTTGACTGCGCCCGCTAGGCCGTATTTTTCGGCAAGTCGTCCCTGCCATTCGCCCTGCACTGTTTGTCCCTGGCTCCAATAGCTTTGGTCCGGCGAAGTGAATTCCTGCTTGTGGTAGTTTTCGAGCTTGCCCGCAGAAAGGGCTTTCGATATTTTCAGCATGGCTCAGTCCCCCAATGAAAAGCCGCTCTGAATGGCTTCCGCGCTCTCTTCGATTGACTCCGGCTCCGCCTGCTTTTTCGCCAGCGTCTTCGGATCAAAGCCGAGTTCATCGTCGTCCAGTGGGCGCGGCACAAAAGATGGTTGCGTTGCAGGGATGTCGTGGTAGGCAAATGAGAAGCAGGCAACGTAGTTGCCAAGTTTCAGGAAGGCGTGCCGGTCGGGCAAGCCGGAGATTTCCGAGTCCATCACCAGCGGCTCGACCTGGCGCTCCAGCGTGAAGTTCTTCCCGGTGCGGCTGCCGTCGAAATGCGTCTGCCGCATTCGCTCAATTTCCACTTTGCCGATGGCGCTCGATACCCACTCGGCGGCCTTTGGCTCGGTAGTTTTCAGAAAGATTTTCGTGGCTGGCTGCGAGAGCATGACCTCGGCCATGTGGCCATAGATGTACTCAAGCTGCGCCTTGCCCTGGAAGCCCAGCACAATCGGATTCTTCGATTTGCGATTTTCGGTGATGGCGGTGTGGAGTTGCGGCAACCGTTGCAGGCTGGCCAACTCGTCCAGCACAAACCAGACCGGATGCTGGCCTTCTTTCGGCTCATTGAGAAGACGCAAAACAAGCAGGTCAATCCACAGGCTATGCAGCGGTCGCAACGCCTCGCGCTCGCTGGGCTTCGAGGTCAGAAATATCCAACCCTTCCGGTTCTCAGACCAATCGGTAGCGCTCCAGTGGTTCCGGGTTTTGTCTTTGCGCGGGAGCATCCGCAAGCTGTCGGCGATGAGACCGAGCGAGGCCAATACTCCGTTGCGCTGCTGCTGCGCGCCCTTGGCGATCATCGTTGCCATCTCGGTGTTTTGGACGCGACGGTCGATCTCGTCTGGGTTGGCCATCCATTCGACAAGCTCCTCGGGCGAGGGGCCGAAGGTCAGCAGATGAGCGAATATCTTTTGCGGCGTCTCCGTGAAGAACTCGCCCTTTTTGTCCGTGGTCGGCTGGTATAGCGAGGCGGCAATCGCCTTGGCCTCGGCACGGCGGCGCAACTCCTCCGATGGTCCCCAGTATGGGCAACGGGCATCGAGAGGATTCAGAATAATGTCGCCGTTTTTGGTGTCGTAGAACCGCTGCACGAACTCGCACGCCGGATCGTAGACGATGGCCGAATGACCCCGCTCTCTGATTTGCATGAGAAGCTGCATGATGAGCCGGGTCTTGCCCGCTCCCGTGTCGCCCATCAGTTCGATGTGCTGCCCCTCGGCGAGCCGGGGAATGCGCATGAGCTGTTTCGATTCGATGGTTCTGAAGCCTACGCCATCGCCCTTCACGGCGCGATTGAAGCCGGCTGGCGTGACGCGAACCGGGCCTTTGACCAGGCGTCCGTACTTCATTTCAAGGAATCGTTCCACGTCTTTGCGCGCGGCAAACGGGAGGATGCCTAACAGCACGGCAAGCCCGGCACCGAGCGGCCAGCGGAAGACTGCGGCGACGCTGTGCCCGCCATAGACGAACTGCTGAAGGTAAGTATGAAGCGGTCCATTCCGGTAGCTGGCCTTTGGTCCGCGATAGAGGTAAACCAGTCCGGCGGCGCGGGCGCTTGAAGTCAACTGGAGTGGCAGGGGCCGGGCGAATTCTATCGTCGTGATACCCGGCTCCACATCGGCAGCGGCGGCAGGATGCGCATGAAGATGCTCATCCGAAACATCGAGAAGCTGGTACTGGCCGGTCTGTTTCAGGCCGGCCAGTGCGCCGGATTGAATGTACGGCCAGAGGTCGTAGCGTTCGAGCGGCGGCATGAACACACCGATATAGATGCGCAGAAATACAACAGTCAGAATCAGCGTCAGCGTGATAGCCGCGTAGCTATAGATGGGAGCCTGCGGCGGCGTAACGATTGTTTCCTTGCGTCCCCAATGCGTGGTATTCATAGCTGTTCAGTGCTCCTTTCCGCATAGCTGGCGAGAGTGTCTTCCGCCGCCTTGCGCTTGTTTGCCTTCACGTAGCGAAGCATTTCTTTGAACTGCTCTGCGGTCTTCTGCTCGCCGCGCAAGAGAGGTTCGAGCGTGTTGATGAGCAAAAGACGCAGGCTTGTGACTTCGCCCATCAAAGCAAGGTCAGTTGCATTCCTGGAGTTGCCGCGCACTTCACGCATAATCAGGCTGCGCAGCCATTCGCCGTAGTCGAGTCCAAGCGAATTGCAATGGCGCTCGACCTCTGAATACTCGTTGCGATTGAGTTTTGTGTTGAGCGTGATGTTGCGTTTTTCTCGTCCGCGCACCCGGCGTGCGCCGAGTTGCATTTCTGAAGAAAGAAGCGCCATGATGACCTGCTTTCTCAAGAGAACCGTGGAAACTCATGAGTTCCCACGGTTCGCATATCTTCAACTCCATCAATCAGTAACTCAGGAGTTTCCTGGGCAACTTCTGAGTTCCCTCTGAGGGGTGGAGTATCGAAAATTCTTCCGGCGCGCAGCGCCGCAGTGGTCCGGGCAGGAAAGCGAAGGCAAATCATGCCTTCGCTCCCACTGCTACTGGTGCTTTCGATGCAGGCTTTGAAGGCGCTTCAGCGGCTTCGGAAGCAGGCACACGACGGATACGCAGAGTTGGCGTGATGCGTTGTGCTTCAGGAGTGCGAAGGAACTCCTGAAAATCGCGGTCTTTCGAGAAGACATAGGCAAGCGCCTGCTCGACAACATCGTCGGCGGAAGCGTGGATGAATGCGGCGTACTGATCGACCTGCAAAGCGGTCGTATCCGTGAGCCGAATGGATGCGCTGATGTGGCGGGTTTGCGTGACTTCAAGCAGTGGCATATCTGTCTCCTTCAAGTGTGGAATCAGGCCGTCTTTCGACGGGCAATCATGCGCTGAGCCGTGGCAGCAATCTCCCGCGCACGAGCGGAGTTGAGTGCGGAGGAAATCTCAAAGCGGCGGCGGACTTCAAGCATGGTGATAACGTCGTCGATGGGAATGCCTTGGCCCAGCCAAAGGCGAGCCGAGGCGACATCGACAGTGCGTTGTGCGTAGTAGAGCGGATCGGATTTATCGGCGCGGCGTGAGGCGAGTTCGCGCGTCAGTTTCGCGGCGTTCATATCGAGTGCAAGCCGCGTGCAAACCCAGGCCCAGTCGTCTTCGGAATGCGAGTGCTTTGACGAAGTTGAATGGGCGGGTTTCTTCCGTTCGTTTCCGCAGAGCGGGAGCACGGAAGAGACTTCGATATTCTCAAGCCGGAAATCTGCTGGACCGTAGATCGCATCGGCTGGGTATTCGACCGTGACAGGATGCGCGGGAGAATACTTCCGGTTGAGGAAACCTGGTAAGCGCAGCACGCGGTTTCGGTCGGTGCAAGCGTGATCGCCGCCGAAGGTTTGGGCGATCAGCTTGAGCGTCTCTTCTTGCCGCTCGAAGTCGAAGCCGGCGACTCGCCAAAGCGCCTGGTATTTTCCGGGCGAAGTCGAGATGATCGCGGTCGGCGTGGGCACTTGGTCCGACGCCCGCAGCGCAGCGAGCCGGGCGTCGCCGTCTTCATCAATATCTATATAGATGTGGCGGACGGATGCGATGCACTCCTTGGTCCGCTTCCGGCTGCCGGGGCGCAAAGGGTTGGCCGAAAGATAGATGTTTGCGCCGTTGTCATTCTCGAAGTTGAGCCAGGCCATATAGCGGGGCGCGAGAACCTGTTCAACCGTTATCACGCGCTGCTGTGGCCGGGGCGCATCTTCCCGGCGCAACAGGAGCGCAATCGTTTCGCACGAAGCGAAGGAGCGAGTGAGGAAGTTGGCGGCAATTCGGTTCATAATCTGACCTCTCAAGAACGCGATTCCACGGGTGTTTCCAGTAGGAAAGCCCGGACGATGCCGGGCTTTCACCGTGAAGGGATACGGCCTACTCGGCCGCTTCGTCGAAGGGCAACTGCTCGTCGGCTTCCTGCTCTTCAGGGGCGGCCTTCTCTGCGCGGTCGAGCTTGAGGATGGAGTTGACGCGAATCGAGTCGGTGCGGACCGGCTTCTTCGCCTTCTTGGGCGTGTACTCGGAGTAGCGAATCTCGCCCTCGATCTGGATGTGCGCGCCCTTCTTGAGCGTGGCCGCGAACTCGCCGAGCTTGCCGAAGACGATCAAGCGATGCCACTCGGTGTGCGAGATGTACTCGCCGGACTCTTTGTCCTTGTAAGAGGACTTGGTTGCGAGCGAGATGGTGGTGAACTTCTGGTTGTTCTTGCCGGTGCGAACTTCGGCATCATTGCCGAGGAAGCCGATGAGGATAGCCTTGTTCTTTATGTGGAATTGGGGTCGCTTTTCCCGCGCGTTTCGGACCGCGGCCGCTCGCCAGTGGTGTGCGTCCACCGGCGCGGGTGGATGTGATTTGAAGATAGTTGCGATTAGCATTTGTTGTCACCATTGCGTGCCTGGAGATCAGGCGCGGTCTCGATTTGATAAAGGCGGTCAGGTGTCGGAACATCGGCAAGGTTGTCGATGAGCTTTTCGTAGGCTGCCAGGCCCAGCTCGACCGCCTCCAGTTCGGGTTCGGAAAGAGGGATCTCTTGCCGCAACCGGAGGAGATTGGCCGTGGCCTCCAGAAGCTGAGCCCGCGTAGATTCTTTTGCAACGTAGAACGAACATTGGGCGCAAGCCATACGATGCGGGCATTGATCGAAGAAGTCGTAGGTGCAGTATCCGTGGCCCAGATCGTAGAACTTCCACGCCTCTTCGGTCGCCAGCCCCTTGCGAACTACATCCTGGTCGATCAGCACTTCGATCGCCCGGATATTCCGTTCGAAGTAGCCAGCCTTCTGGAACGATTTGGTCAGCTTCGAAGGATTGATCTTGGCGTAATGCTGCGTGGAAGATGGATGCTTGTGCCCCAACCACTCCTGGATTTCGAAAAGCGACATGGGCTCGCGCGCATTGAAGAGCTGAGTGGCGATCGTGCTGCGTGCTCGGTGACTGGTTATGGGGCCACGGACATCCTCGTGTGGGACGCCTGCCTTGGTGCACAGCGAGGGGATCAGAACGCTGTTGAGGTAGTTATCGCCAAGTGTTTTGGAACGATGCGCAAACAGGTAATCAACCTGTTTGCCAGTCTTGTGATCCGTCAGTTTCGCTTGCGCGGGCCGCTCTTTCTCCCAGGCTTCGATCATTTCACCCACGATCGTATCCACCGGCTTGGAGAAGGCGGTGCTGGTCTTGTTTACAGGAACTGACAGCAGGCACACACGCTCCCCTGGAGCATCTTGCTGCCATCGTATGCAGCCCAGTCGAAGCCGCCGGATTTCGTCCCATCGCAGCCCAGCAAATAGCCACACGACGGATAACGCTCGCACCAGAGGCAAGGGATAGTAGTGCGCCGCGCCGCGGCCTTGGGCCGACAGGTCCGCAGCGGAGATATTCAGGCCGGCCCAGATCAGCTTGGCCCATACATCGTCGGACAGGATGCGGGGATTGCGATCGACAAGCGATTGCAGGGATCGAGGTGCACGAAACGCATTGTACGGGTCAAAACGCCGTGGAATGACTTCCCACTGTTGGAGGTCGGAGAAGAACCTCCGCAGCGTGGACAGCGCGTGGATCCGAGTGTGCGCAGCCATGAGGCGGCCGGAGTTGCGCACTTCTGCCACAGGACGGTGTGCCCATTCACCGCTCTTCTGCTGGAGACACATGGCAACAGCCTCGGCGGCCATAGAACGTGTCCACTCTGCCGGACTCGTCAACTGAGGATACGTCGCTTGCATCCACCGACCCACTGTGAGGATCCGATAGTAATGGCGAAGCCGACAGTTCGGAGTCAGCGTCGATGTCTCGTGCCAGTAGCGCGCAAGACGCGCCCATTCGTTAGGAACATTCGCAAGGATGACCTCGGGAGCACGAACGATCAGTGTCGGCTGTAATCCCAGACGACGGATCGGGTTCTCGATGATTCCTTTCGATATCAGCAAGCGCGACAGCGCGATTATGCACTGCTCCAGAGCAACAGTGCCGCCTTGTTCTTGTATTTGAAGCAGTGCGCTCTCCGTGATGTCCTCTATGCGCGGCGATCGTACGATGAGCAGCAACTGCGCCAGCGTGAGCGGCATGATGCGTAGCGTGCGGGCGCGGTAGCCAAGATCGCGTAGTTCTGCCTTGATTTGCCTTTCGGCCTCCGCAACAACCTTGAACCCGAAGACCCGGCGCGCCAGACATGAAAAAACATGCCGCCGTTTGGGGAAGCTCGCCAGCGCATCAAAACCCCGCAGCAGGAAGGCCGCTGCGACGATGTGATTGCCGTTATATCGACGCGATTCAACGATCTCGATCCACTCCTCGTCTGTCCAGGCCCACAGAGCACGATTACGGCGCCCCATCTCTTCCAGCAGGTAAAAGACGAGAGAACGACGTTTTTGTCCCTTGTACTCGATATGATCGAAGACGTCGTGCAAGGGACGTACGAGCCGGTGGACAACATCGAGCGACGGCTGCCTAGTCTTACTGAATTTGCTCCGCAACGGCAGTTCCACTGCGAGGAAGTGGCGCTCCCTGGCGGTCAGGCTGTGTGCCCGATCGTATTTTGTTGCGTCGACGGGCCAGCTCCACATGTCGGTTGTTTTCTTCGCACTCATTGAAACAGCCTCCCCATTGCTTCCAGCCGCTGCTGGTGCAACTGCTTTATCGTGGAGTTGAACCTGGCCGCCAGATCGCGTGCGCTGAGATGCACATAAATCATCGTGGTCTCGATGTTGCGATGACCGGCGAAAGTCGCGATTTCGTGGATGTCCCAGTCCGCTCGCGCGAGATCGGTCAGACAGAGGTGTCGTAGAGTATGAGGCGTGAAGGCTGGAGCCACCGCGCGTTTCGCGATGGCGGTGACGACCTTGGACCACGCCCACATCGAGACGGGTTGTGCGCGGTTGCGCGGTGACTGGGACAGGAATAGCCTTCCCCTTTCCCGGCTCAGGGTTCGCCGATGATTCAGGTACTGGCCAAACAACTCATCGGTCGTCGCCGAATATGGCAGGACACGCGACCGCCGGTTCTTGGTGGTCTCTGCCCGCACGCGGATCGTGCGCCGCGATGGATCGATGTCCGATGTTTCGAGCAGGCACAGTTCTTCCCGGCGAAGGCCGGCATCATAACTCATCGCCAACATCAGGCGGTTGCGGATCGGTTCCTTTGCAGCCTCGGAGAGAATCCGGCACCATTCTTCCTCGGTTGGAATCGTGGGAAGCCGATGCTCTCGTTGCACCAGAGACCGCGCCGAACGACCTTCTCCCCGGCGGAACGGGTTTCTTGTGCAGCGCTCCTCTTCCACAAGGAAGTCGTAGAACATCCGAAGCACCGCCAGATGCTGCTGGATGGTCGCGTTCGCCATCCGGAGGTCCGGTTCTCCTTCGGTAGACGATGGCTTTACCAGATTCCGAAGACAGGCGCCCACGGTTTCCTGCCTGATCTCGTGCGGTTGCTTGCCTTCGGCGCTTAGGAATCGCAGGTATCGCTCCAGGTTGCGGCCGTAGGCATCCAGCGTGTTGAGGGCAAGACCCCGGCACGCCTGAAAGCTAAGCCAGGCGCGGGCATCTCTGTGGCCTGCGACGAACGGTATGCGATCCCATCGGATCTCATTGACAAGTTGGCTCGACTTCATCCTCTTCTCCGTGGCGCTGAGATGTGCGGACGGTGCGAGCCTGAGGAACTGGGCACCGGCCGCCATTTCATCCTTGCACCCGCGCTGGTGGACGCACCCCACTGGCGAGTGGCCGCGGTCCGAAACGCGCGGGAAAAGCGACACCCAATTCCACATAACTGTCAGATACATGGTCGTGTCTCCTGATTTGAATTCCCGATCTGCTCGGGTCACACCTTGCGAAGCGATGCGAATGGGTTCGACTCCCAAGTGCCGAGCCGTGCTTTCTGGAGCAGGGGCCCAGACTTGTTCTGGGAGAGGAGTCCGGAAAGCAGAACGGCGATGTGCCGCCGGGCGTCGTAAAAGCCCTGAAGCAGTGACCGAGCAGGCGAGAAATTTAACTAGAGAGACTCGCCTTGAACGAAGCAAATCCCTGGCTGCCTGCCGACCTATTTGACCGGCAATACCAGATCCATCCTTCTCGCCGCCTGACCTCGTGACAAAGAGCCGCATCTTGCATCCGGTATCGCGCGTCTGTTGTTCGGCGCGCCATGCCCAAGAGCGCATAACAAGGGGAGATTCTGATTGCTACATCGTGCCCAGGAAGGCTTTTCATAGCCGTGCCTCCGATTCGCGTTTTCATTCGAGCGAGTTCTGCTGAATTCACGCCGCCGCCGTGGAGGAAGCCCGGTAGATTTCCTCAGTCTCGAAGGACTGGTCAGCATGGCTGTATCCCTTCACGGTGATCAGCTCGCGTACCCGGCGTCGGCCTGTGAAATCGCGCTCGCAGTAGAGAACAAAATCCACTGCCTTTCCGGTCTGTGACCGGATGAATTGCTGGTCGAGATTGGTTCGGGCGCTGAGCGCCATATCCGCCAGCCGGTCCAGTGCATCAAGGGCAGAATCCGCGTGCAAAGTCGAGAGCGTTCCGCCGTGGCCAGTGTTCATGGCCTGCAACAGGTCATAGCCGCATTCGTCGCGGATTTCGCCCATGATGATGCGGTCGGGCCGATGCCGCAAAGCGGCGGCTACAAGCTGGCTTGGAGTGACAGCAACCTGACCGGGTATGGCAGCGACCGCCTCCCAGCGAACGGCATTGGGATGCGCGACCTTCAACTCGGCTGGTTGCTCGATCACGATCAGCCGCTCACCGAGCGGCACGTGGTCGAGCAGCGCCTTCATCAGCGTGGTCTTTCCCGATCCTGTTCCACCGGCAATGATGCCGTTCTTCCGTCCTTCGATCAGCCTTACAACCGCATCCCGGACATCAACGGGCAAGCTTCCAGCTTCGACCAGTTCATCCGAGGTAAACCAGCGGTTGAATTTGCGCACGGTGATTGTCGGCCCGTTGATCGACGAAGGTGCGCCGACAACGGCCACGCGCGAGCCGTCCGGCAAGCGCGTATTCAGGATCGGATTCTGCGTCGTCAAGTCCTGCCCAAGAATGCGCGCGACTCGCTCAATCGCAGCCTGCAAGCGTTCGTTCGTGTATGGCTGTGAGAGTGCAATTTGCTCGACGACGCCGTTGCGATCTGCGAAGACTCCGCTCGTACCATTGATCATCAGATCAGAGATCGACGGATCGAGCAGAAGCCCGCGCAATTCCTCGGGGAAGAACGGCAGTATCAGATCGAAGCTCATCGCGTGGCTCCTGCTACTGCGACAGGCTTAATTGGATCGACAGAAACGCGATTCTCGTGGAACTCGGTGATAGTCAATCCGAGTGGATTGATGAACTCATACTGCGGATAGACGCGGGACTGATCGCTGACCTGCTTCGGGTTCAGGTAATAGGTCACGCTGAGCATCCAATGCTCTGTGCGCGGCTCATGCGAACTCTGTGAGGAGTAGAACCGATCCACGGCCATCAAGGCTGTTCCACGGGCGATGCGTGCGCCCTGGAGCATCTCCTCAGACATTGTGGTAATGGTCACGTTCTGGACCTGCACGTCGCTTGCTTCGATCTGGCCTGCCGTGACCTGAGAGACAAGGTGATTGGCATTGTCCTCACCCATCAGGCGCGAGGCCAATGCCTGCGAGAGAAAGTAGTAGTTGAGCGGATATTTCTTGGCGATTACGTCCCGGTTGACGGTGTAACGGTAGTTGGCCCAGTCGGTCAGATAGGTACGGACTTCACCCTCGCGCGGACTGTAGTTCAAATCCGAATACTGGATCGCCTGGGCGCGGCCCATCTCGTCGATACGAATGTAACGATTCGCTGCCGGACGGCGCGCCAGCATCAGGTTCATGCCGAGCGAAGCGAGCAGCATGACCGTTCCATAGCCGAGGATAAGCCGATAGGATTTCCGCTCGGCGTAATGGGACGAATAGACCTCGTTGCCGATGTGGTCAACGAGAAGCGCCTGCTCAGGCTTCAGCAACGATTCAGTGGGGACTGTGCGTGTGCTCATGGTGTGGACTCGTCCTTTCAGAAAGGGTGAGAAAGAGGTTGGCCGTGTAGATCATCGAAATGATGAACAGTATGGCCAGGATCGTAAGCAATATCCGACGCAATGGCCTGGATCTGCCAAGCTGGCGTAGAAACAGAAAGCTGAAGATATATGTCCACATGTGACACCTCCTATCCAGCCATCATAGCCAGAGATGCGACGGCTCCTCCAACCTTCGAAACGCTATCGGCCATCCCTGCCGTTCCGCCGAAGATCGCCTGCGTCATGCTCGGAATAAAGAGCAGGTTGATAATGAAGGCGATGAAGACCATCGTGCAGGGGATGAGGTTGGCTAGCCACATCTCCATCGAGTAGGTTCCGTTGAAGGTCTGCTGAATGAAGGTGTTCAGGAAACCAGCCCACACGAAGATGAATGCGGCAGCCACCGCACGGATCATCGCGAAGCTAAGCAGCACGTCAAGGAAGTGGTAGAACTTCGACCGGAAGGTTCTTGTCATCAGCAACGGAATGAAGACCGGTCCGAACAGCGCAGTCACCCCGTAGAGGATGAACGAAGAGCAGTTGATCAGGAAGAGAATGGCCGAGGCCAAACCCAGCAGCGCCTGCACAAAGAAGTAGCAGAGGATCTGCACTGGAGCCGTCAGCGAAGGCATCGACGTATTGTCTCCAGCGGTCTTCAAGAGCTGGAGAAGATTGTCGAGTGAACTCTGGTCGAATGCGGCCACCATTACCTGAGCGATGTAGCTGAAGAAGTGATTCAGTCCAAAACTCGCGCCGGGCAGTGGATTCACCCAGTAATTGATGAGCAGACAGCACACGATCAGCCGCAACAGAAAATGCGTCAGATCGCCTGCGCGAACCGGGTGCATGTGAAAGCGAAGCGTCATGCTGGAGGTGTTCCAGTTGATGACCATGCTGATGAGCGTGAACAGGGCGATGCAGCTCAACTCGGTCAGTCCAAGCTGCGTCAATGCGCCGCCGTTCTGTGTGGTCAGACTGGTCAGATTGTTGGTGAACTGGTAGAGCCAATCCACGCCGGAACTCGTACTCGGTAATGCCTGGGCCAGCAGCGTCGGTGAAATCATGGTCGTCACCTCAATGTGAAGGTGCGCGGCGCGGGCCACAGAAGCCTGCGCCGCGTGGTTCTGGTCATGGAAGGTAGGTCTGCCAGGTATTGCTTTCGCTGGCTGCGCTTACGTTGTTTGTGGAGCGTTGCTGCTGTACGAAGGTTGCGGTGTTGATGTCTTCTACAGCGGCATTACGCCGTTCCATGTTGGCCACAGTCATCTGCCCTGCAAGGCAGGCATGAAGAGTCCCTTGTGCCTGCATCTCGCTCAGCTTCTGCGCCTCGGCTGCGTTCAACAGATTGAGCTGCTGGACTTCGCTGTTGGAACCGTCGGAGGCATCAAGCTGAGACGAAACCAGCGAGGAATTCGCCGTGGCGTTTTCTGTCCTGTTGACGCGGTATTGCCCAACGGCGGTCAGGCAATCCGGAGAGATGGAATCTGAGGTTTCGACCATGGCAAGCTGTGAGATACGAGAGCTGCCCAAAGATTGCCCTTGCAGGTAGCTGTTGGCACCGCTATTCATCGACACTGTGGCTGTCTTCCACGCTGTTGCCGATGTAGACGGCGAATTGCTATTGAGCGCAATCCTGATGCCCGCTGTCTCACCGAACATGTTGGCGACATTCGCGTTTTCGAGCGTATGCAGAGTCGTCTGCCACTGCTGCTTGAACGAGAAATGGGCGATGTTGTTCTTGAGCATCTTGTATTGCGTCTCCAGCGTGGTGAGCTGGGAAACAAGACTCGCGTAGCTCGTAGGATCGAAGACTACGTCTCCGATCCCGAAGAGAGCAAAGCTGGGCGTTGCGACCAAAAGCACGGCGGCTCCAACTGCAAGCCACTTGCGGCGTTTTCTTTGCTGAATTGGCATACTTCCTCCTCATGGTTAGAGAATGGCTAACGTGAGTCCAAGTGGACTGGCTTAGCATCAACTCACGACGCGCAGCATCCCGCCTCTTCCTCGGCGAGTTGGCGTGCGATCTGTGGAATGATTGCAATCCACTCCATACCTGCCTGCTCGACGGCTTCCGCAAGGGTGTAGCCGAACTCTTCAAGCCAGTCGGCATGATCGAGCGCAAGCGCCACGGCCACTCTGTCGCAGTCGGACAACTCCGTCCAGGCGCAGCGGCCATGCTGCGCCGCATAGCGCACCATATTGAGCAGGTATCTTGAATGCTCGCTTTGCTCAATCATGACCGGCCTCCGCGATTACAAGGTTGGGTCCATGCGGTGTTCTGCATAGGACGGGATCAAGATGTCGCGGCCCACGTAAACACGGGCGCGCGAGCCTTCCTTGAGGGTGATGACCGGCAATCGGTTGAGAAAGTGATTCAGCACTTGCTCACCTTCCGCTGCCGACTGCTCAGAGATTCCATTGCGAATCTCTGTCGAAGCAGAAAGTGTGCTGCCGTTATTGCCGATCTGCGTGAGCCCGCCAAGTCCACCGATGGCCGCCGCCGCACCGAAGGCCATCAGGTATCCGTGATCGACTTTGGTGGCGAGGCCAGTTGTCCCAATCGGGTCAAGGCCGATGTACTTGTCGAAGTCGAGCGAGAAGCCATCCGGGCAGACGGCGCGGTGGAAGGTGACGAACATCTTGCGTTGCTGGGCACTGCCAACGCTCTGCACAGTGCCGATCAGGCGCGTCCCCTGCGGCATGAGCAACTGTTGGTGGTCATGCGAGTAGTAGTCGGTAGTCAGCATGACCAGAATCGGCCCACTGAATCCACCGTCGATGTGATTGGTGACGACACCTTCGAGAACCGTGCCCTCGAAGATCCGATAGAGACGGCCCTGATACTGGTCGAACGGATACGGCCCCATCGGGTCGGTCTTGGCGTTCGCCGCTGGCGATTGCTCTGAAGTCGATGCCGTGCTTGCATTCTTTTTCGATGGGGTAGCGCCAGTGGGTCCAAATTCTTCCGAGTTCACGGTCGAAGGCGCTTCTGATCGTTCCGCGAGAACGCCTGTAGCCTGTGGGTTCTGTGGTGTAGCAGGCGCATTCTCTGCCGGATGCGCAAAATCAATGGCCACGGTCCCGCTGTTGATTGCGTCCTGCTTAGCTTTTTCACGCGCCAATGCCAGTTGCTTTGCCTGGGCGTGTGCTTCAGAGACATTGGAAGTGTGCTGGGGTGCGTTGGGACTTGATCCATAGAGCGTGTCCTTTTGCGCCGCCGTCATCGGTACGGCGTTGGAGGACTCGGGGCCAGGAACATCCTCGGCAGATTGAAACTGCTGCATGGCTGCGATCAACTGCTGCTGCCGCAGCTTTTCATCAGCGTCGTGCTGCGCCTGCAACTTCTGTTGTTCCTCAAAGCTCGTTACCTGCTGGGCGCTCGATGAAACCGGGCGCATCGGTAATGTGCTTGTCGGAGCCGTCTTTTTGTTGCCGTGCAGCAGGCTGGTCACATTGGCGATACCCAGTATGGCGAGAATCGCTACAAGTGCGATCACCACCGGCATACCTTTCTTGAGTGGCGGCTTTGCCTCTGGCTGTTCGGGAATGGTTGCAGGAGTGTTGGGTGTTTGATCGATCATGGCTATTTCGCACCTCCCACGCGATGAAATTCGACCTTCTGCTTGCCAATGGCGAGATACCCGTTATCGAGCAGCTTCGGTACGGTATAGAGCCCGCCGTTGAAATCGAAGTTGACGAGCGAGGGCTTTTTGTCCTTCACCTCATAGAGCGCGGGCGTCTCCTGGAACTGGCCGCGCAGATAGGTGAACTTGTCGTCGTGCCAAATTTGCTGGAGGCCAAGCTCCTTGCCCTTCCGCTCGTCCCACGTATAGTCAAAGTGCAGTGTGCCGGGGTATTCGCTCCTGTACTGCTCGGCCTTTGTCTGTTCCGCCTTGAGTGCCGCTTCCTGAGTGGCCTTCGCGGCAACAGATTCCTGTTTCGCCTTGTCCAACTCGGCCACCGGCACAAAGACCGGAAGCTGCGCCAGACGATCCTTTGCAGCCTGGTCGCCGGGAGCAATGAAGACTTTGGAATCGAAGTGGGGATCGGAATCATTCGAGACCTCGCGCAACTGAAGGGTGTATTCGTTGCCGTGATCGGAGACGATGTGAATATCCGTGGCGGCATTCGCGGTTTTGGGCTTGACGCTGATAAAGCGCGAAGCGACATGGCCACCGTCGAAGATCCAGTTCACGGTGTCACCAGCAAAGACATTGGCGACCTTTTCCTCGGCGGGCAAAACAATGAGCGTTGATTGCAGAAGCCCGGCGCGAATCTGCGGCGGCGCGTCTGCCTCGGTCACAGTGACAGTGCGCGGCGCGCTGGGCTGAGGGGAATGCGTTTCGGTCGAGGCATGAAGAAGGCCTGTGGCCAGCATCATGCACACGGAAAAAGAGACAAAAAGGGTGGGGCGCATGGCGTTTGTGTCCTTTCTGCGGTGTGGATTGGGTTATTCTTGCTCGCCCTGGGCGAACCGTGTGATGCCCTCGGCGAGTCCGTACTTGGCGATCAGTCTTGCCCGGCGCACGCGGTCTTTCGGCTTGGTTGAAAAGACTGCGTAGCTGCGGCTGTCAAGATTGAGCTTCACGACCTTGGTTAGTCCGTCGCGGCGCATGTACAGACCTTCGCGGTCCTGCAAGCTCTCGAAGAGAGTGAGCTGCTGCTCATTCATCTTGAAGAGTTCCGTATATCGCTTGCGGTTGAAGGTTGCGTCCTTGAGGAAGAGAAATGACGTGCAGGAGTTCACGATGCTGTCAGCATTCGCACCGAGGTCTTCGGCGGACTGACCGACCATCGTGACGCCACCAAGGTTCTTGCGCACCGTCTTGATCGAAGCGAGCGCGCCTTCGAGCAACTGCCGATTCTTCATCGAAGAGAAAATCTCCTCGATGAGAATGTGCTTGGGCACGCCGAGATTGGCCGGGTTGTAGAGCACGTCATTGATGCGACGCAGCAGCCATACCATCAACGGCTCGATTAGGTCGGCGTACTGCTCGTTGTTCACGCCCTGGAAGTCAAAGCATTGCAGGCGTGAGAGCGATAGGCTGTCCTCAATGTTGTCGAAGATCGCGGCATAGACGCCTTTGCCAACCCACTTCGAAAGATACCGGTCAAGATTTTTCGGCAGAAAGAGATTGGAGAGGCGACGATTCTCCTGGTCGAGCAGGTAGATGTCCCGCACCGCCTTGTGGATCACGTCATCGTCTTCCGGCTCCAGCTCAGCGCCTCCGTTCATCAGCAGGAGCTTAACGAACGAATAGAGGAAAGCGATGTTGCTCTCGGTTGGCTCTAGCCGAAAGGGATTCACGCGCGGACCATCTTTGCCGATGCGGTCAACGCGCCCACCGTACAACTCGACCACACTCTCGTAGCTGCCGCCGATGTCGAAGATGTAGGTGAATCCGCCATACTTCTGTTCATGGGCGATGGCCATGTTGCCATGAACCGATTTGCCGGTTCCCGTCGGTCCAAGGATCAGCATGACGCGCACCCCATCCACATACACGTCCTGAAAGAACGGCGTTCGTGTGCGCGTTTCAAAAATGTTGAGGTACTCGTTGTCGAGGTCTTCCGAATAAGGATGGCCGAGGTTGGGCGCAAACACGGATGACAGACGTGCATGGTGATCCTCTGCCAGCCACATGGGGAAGACATTAAACTTGCAGTTGCCGGGAAACATGGCATAGAACGCCGAAAGATTGCCAAGCGTCTCTTCCATGACCTGCGCCCGTGCATCGACGAAGACACGATGCACAGCGGGCGCAATGCCATGCAGCTCATTCAGGCTGCGCACGGCCACAAGGAAGCGCAGCGAGAACTCGCCCTGAGCTTTCTTATCGAGTGAGCGGATGACCTCGCCCAGGTCATCCACCTGGGTGTTGGCAGCTCTGGCACCTGCGCCACTTTCAAATGACGCAGTGTCGTGGCCGCTCATTACGCGAGTAAGAACGCCGACTTTGAAAAACGAGATGAACTTCTCCTGCGCGTCGATCTCACTGCGTGCTGCGGTGGTGGACTTTGGCCTCCACGTCGTGCAAAGGATGCTGTCGCAATCGAGCGCCATCAGTCCCGAGAACAGGCAGGGGCGGGATGCCTCCGGCGTCGTCTTGAGCGAAAACATCTGGACGTAACGGCGGCCAATCGTCAGATGGTCGCTGTGCCAGGCCACCGGGTTCTGCACGATCTGGCGGTCTACGCCGTCATCGGCGGTCAATGTGTAGCCTGCTGCCCACTCTTCAAGATTGAAGAGATAGCTGAAGAACTGAAAGACAGCATTCTTTTCGAGCAGCTTTAAGCCGAGCGGCCCGCCGAGGTGGCCTTCGAGCAGTATTGCTGTCTTTTCCAGATCGGCCAGCATCCGCGTGGTGTCAGTATCGTGTTCCTTGGGCTTGCGAGTGAACGCCGCTGCCTTCGGCGGCTCCAGCGTCAAGCACCAATGCAAATCGATGCGGCGGAAACCTGCCGACTGATTCAGGAAACTCAATCGGTCATCGACGAATACCTGTGTGACTGGATTGCCGTACTGCGCTTTCCTCGGAAGATCAAAGCCGGACATGACGCGCGTGTATTGATACAGACACGCCCCTTCTGGCAATCCCCGCAGCGCGCCCTCAATCGACCGCATCTGTGCTTCAAGCTCCTGGTCGGTCAATCCCTCTTCGTCGATGCCCGTGAGCGAGTAGAGGCAGCCATAGCCGGCGCCCTTCAGCGCGAAGACGCGGTCGTTGACGAATCGTGCAATCGGAACGATGCTGCACGCGGCACCGGCCTTTGCGAACCACGGTGTGTATCTCTGTTGCTCAGTGTTTACGCGGGTCATAGTAGGACCTCTGGCTCAGACTCAAGCCCCAAAGCTCGAACATCTTCGGATGTTTGCGGACGATCAGCCACGCGCCTGCGGCCAGCGATGGAAAGGCGATCAGCGCCACGACGCGGAACCCAACGAGGAAAACCGTTACGCAGACGAAGACAATCGCCATCCATGCGCTGAGGTCCAATCCGAGCTTGGCTCGTGGCCTGTTGAGCGCCTGATTGATTGGTAACGGCTCTCCTCGCTTGGTCATGGTCGCCCCCTACTGCATCGTTTGCCCGGTGAGCGAGCCAATCCAGCCAGCACCCCAGCCGAGGACTCCAGCGCCGAAGAGCGCGCCAAAAAGTCCGGGAATGGCGTCCTGGAACCTGCCGCTCATCATGCGGATTCCAGCGAAGATCAGTCCGCCGAAGCAGATGACCGCGCCCGCATAGATGGCGAAGGTTTTGAAGGTGGTCATCAGCGTGGTCGCGCCAGAGAAGTCCATCGTTCCCTGGGCATGGGCCATGCCAGCAATCGATAGGGCGAACAGGGTGGGAGCCATCGTGCGGATGGCCGACAAGCAGGTTGTACGGAGGGAGCTTGCCGTCCGCTGGAGAACGGACGGCACAGACTGCCGATTGCGAGCGATGTCGAATCGGAGAGCACGGCGGAATCGATTCACTTTGCACCTCCGCTGACTTGGGGTCAGCTATGGCGCAAAGTTAGGTCTGTTTTGGGGGAGCGTCCAATGAATTTCAGGAATCTCGTTATTCCTGTTTGGAATAACGAGCGGTGTTTCGGGCCCGATTCTGGCTATAGTTCGTAGGCGTGGATGGTCTCAGGCGCGCCGGTTCCGCCTTTGTAAAGAGAGGCCTCGACGTTTGGCAGGCAGGAGACGCTGCACGTAAAGCTTGTGCCATCAGTGAGTTCAATCTGTACGCTCGTTCCGTCGCCGGTGTTTTGGTGGATGCGCAGATATTGGATTGTTTTGCCTGCCAATTCCGGGCAGTCAATGTAGTGACTCTTCATGGATATGCCCCCATCACTCACAAGAATCCTATTCTCTCAGCTTGCGGCAGGACAGGCTCCTGTGGATTTTCCCTGTTTGACGTAGTTTTCCTGCCAGAGTGTGCAGCGTGCAAGCCAGGGTCGTGCGCACATCAGGACAATTGAGCTGGTCCCGGAAAATCGGACAGAGGGATAAGTGGGAGTTCCGTTCTCTTACCGCCATGTAAGATGGCAGAAACGAGGAGAACGATGAGCCGCCGTCCACGCCGGAATCACACAGCAGCCT
>Ga0302274_10000389_pt1 | contig 45591 bp, 46 predicted proteins | sample III_Bog_N2_1_FD_198755 | JGI IMG/M metagenome (GOLD analysis project Ga0302274, IMG submission 198755) | Peat permafrost microbial communities from Stordalen Mire near Abisko, Sweden - III_Bog_N2_1 | ecosystem: Environmental > Terrestrial > Soil > Wetlands > Peat | place: Sweden: Abisko...
GTACGCAGGTTTGAACCGGATTGATTGAATATTTTGATTTGATACTGTTGCGTCCGATAGTAAAATATCTGCTATTTCTTTTTTCTTTAAATCAGTACCATTTAAATAGTTCTTTTCAGCAAATAGCCCAGTTAAAAAGGCTTTTTTTGTTTGTCCTATAGTTGCATTACCACTAATAGGTACTATTGTAGGATTATTGACAAAGATAGTTATTTGTAGTATAATACTAATGCTTATTTAGGTTGGTTTATTTATTAGATTTGTTAGTAAATAGTCCAATCTTCGTAAGCCTCTGACCTTCAGAATATTGAAGGCAAGTGAGCGAAGAGAAAAGTGGAGGATTTATGTGGTGGAAATTAGCTACTGGGGTTTGCACGGTGGTCTCGGTGTATTTTACTGCCGCGCTGTTGGTCGGTTTGTTGGCTCTCTCACAGACCTATCAACAAATGCCAATCATTGGTGAAGACATCAAGGAGTACGGGATTATGTTGATGTCTGTGATTGTATTCATTCCTCTCACTGTTTTCACAGCGAAGAAGGCTAGGATTAGGGTATGAACATACCACCCTGCAGCCTTACATTGAAGGTTGGCGCAAGTCAACCTTCACCCTTCTAAGTTCATAAATTTTTTGTGAATTTGGAAGAGTAAAAAACAGCTAGAAACACGATAGCTGTTTTGTTTTATCTAAATTATGGTAAACTTAGCTTAACTATTTCCGTCCTGACATCATTTCACAACGTGCTCCAAATAAATTCATCAGTCTAAAGGCGTATTTTTGTTTTAGGAAATATATAATTGGGGCAATTAATATTTTTGCGTAGCAAGAATCTGGTTAATCTCCAGAAATATAAATTATGAATAAAATTTTAATTGTTCCCGGAGCATTCCAAACCATAAAAAACTATGGGAATTATAATGGTTTGGATATCTGGCTTAAATCTTATTCAGAGGAGTTTCCTCAGGCAGATTTTTATATAGGTCATAGTATAGGGGTTAATTTTACACTTTCTCATTATGACTTAATTAAAAATAGTAAATTTATTTTTGTAAATCCTCTAATCAAAAAAGTAAATTTAATATCACTCTCGGCAAATTGGATTAAATTTCTTTTTCACGAAGGAATTAAATGGGAAAAAGTAACGCCAATAAGCAATTGGTTATTTGATTTTAAAAGGATTTTTGAGCTTTTGAAAGTTGATGCTTTTGGTGTAATGTTAAAAATACCAAGAGATCATATTGTTGTCATCAAAGGCAATAATGATAATTATTTTTGTGATAAACAGTCAGTAAATATCCTTAAAAATAATGGCTTTACAGTTATTGAAGTAGAAGCTGGTCACGACTGGAATCAAAATATTGCCAAAACAACCGAATCTTGCATTAATGAACAAAATTTTTAACTATTTCTGTCCTAATATCATTCACAACGTGCTCCAATAATTTATGCAAAAAGATAATATAGAATTTAAAAAGGGTTTTGATTTTATAGGTGTTACCGTAACATTCCTTTGTCATGACGGAAAAGGAAATTTTGTTCTGGCAAAGCGTGGCGCAAATGCAAGGGATGAAAATGGCAAGTGGGATACCGGCGGGGGAGCTTTGGAATTCAATGATACGGTCGAACAGACTCTAAAACAAGAGATTGCCCAAGAATATTGTACAGACGTGATCGATTTCGAGTTTTTGGGTTATAGAGATGTGCATAGGGAAAACCAAGGAAGAAAGACACATTGGATAGCTTTAGACTTTAAAGTCCTAGTAAACCCAGATAAAGTTAAAATAGGAGAACCACATAAGTTTGATGACATAGGTTGGTTCACATTGGATAATATGCCGGAAAATCTGCACTCACAATTACCCATAGCCTTAAGGCTTTATAATAATAAATTAAGAACGTAATTTAACTATTTCTGCCCTAACATCATTCCAGAACATACTACAAATAAAAAACAGCTCTTAAGAGCTGTTTTTAAATAATTGACGCTGGGGGGGGGCTAGAGCAATTGAATTTATATTTTATCATTGCCTTTATTAGCACTGATAAGGGTATTATCTTCTGTATCTTCTTTAACTGCATCTTCTGTTTCGGTCTTTTCAGCAGTCGTGTCGATGTTTTCCATTTCATCGGTCTTATCAATTCCTGTTTCTTCTGCTTTATCGCTTTTATCTAAAAGTTCTAAAATTCTATTTTCATTTGGACATTCTAAGTTTCCGGCAGTGTTTTCCATTTCATCTATTTCTCTTTGTTTATCATCAATCCTTTGATGGTAGTTTTGATTTTGAGATTTATAATTCTCCACCTCGGTGTAAGCTGTTTTAAATTTTAAGAATAATTCTTTATTATCAAAATCTTCTCTTCCTCTTTCTGGGTCGTTTACTTTTTGCATATTCTCAGCAAACTTTCTCTGATCCATGCCTCCGCTACTCCATATTTCTGTTTCGGCATCAATTTTTGTTGTTTCAAGTTTTATCTCGCCAGTTTTTATATTCAAACCCTCGGTGCTATATTCCATTTCCTCTTTTTGCAGCTTTAGAATATCAATCTGTACTTTTGTAAGTAAGTTTTTAGCTTCTTCGGCTAGATCTATTTCACTTTCTTCAACGGTCTCACTTTTGGATGATTCACTACCTTCTATGTTAATATTTACAGAGTTTCCTCCGCCAATCGAAACAGACCCAATATTGATATTAGTAGACTTATCTGAATTCTTTAGTTCATCTAGTTTTTTCTGCTTGTCTCCAAGTTCCTGACTTGCTTTCTGGAACGCCTGAAATTCCGGAGATGTTTTTAAGACACCGACTCTTTCTTGTAACTCATTTTTTATCTTTAGGGATTCAGACAATTGTGCCAGTGTCGCTTCAGGGATTTCTTGCTTTTCGGATGGAGACTGCTTGATTTCAGGTTGGGCGTTCCCAATTCTTTTATCTTCAGTATTTCCTGTTGCTGTTCCAGAATGATCTTTTTCTTTTATATCTGTAACTACAGCTCCTTGATTTTCCAACTCTGCAAGTTTTCCTTCTACTTCTGCTAATTTATTTTTTGATGCCTCAAGTTTATTAACTGTTGAATCAACGCTTGGGGGGATGTCATTCGTTTCTGGAATTCCAAGTTCATCTCGTATATCGTTACATTGCTCAATCGTGCCTTCAATAGAATTAGAGTATTCGGTTATCTGCCCATTTATTTTTAGAGCAGACTCTTTATATATGGCAGCCTGCTCCTCCGGAGTCATAAGATCTGGATCTTTTGGGGCTGATTTTGAATTTTCAGCTTGTGGGGTTACAGTCTCTAAAACCTCTAATCTCTCTGGCTTTTCAAATTTAGTTGCGTTTTCCATATACATAGTATATAAATATTAAAATTATTGGGCAAATATTTTTGGTCGTGCATAGTTTGACAGTACATTATTGCTTTATTTACCATAAATTATGGTAAACTTAGCTTAACCATTTCTGTCCTAACATCATTCCACAATGTGCTCCAAAAGGCATTCGCATAATCTTTCTAAATATTATTATTTATTAATATAACATTAATTTAAAAAATAAATATGGAAAATATAGCTATCCCAAAACAGCAGTCAGCGATATCTCATAAAAGAGTTTTTTTATCAGTGATTGGTATTGGATTTATAGCTAGCGTCCTAATTGCGATTCTCACTTATGGGGTAGAATATTTACCGATCCTATCATCCAATCCTTCTGCGTTCGTTCAAACGCTTATAAATACTATATTCGTTTTATTATGTGGTTCGATACTTATAATTCCAGCCATTTTATTAGGGATAAAAATGAAATGGAAATCCGGTATCTGGGTAATTGTTTCTGAACTAATATGGCTGATTATTTTTACAGGGTTAATAATATTATTTTTTCCAACTCAGACAACTATAATAAGAGAACCTATACAAACATATCCCGTTCAACCATGTATTGGTTGCGGTGAAATTCATCCTGATAAACCAGTCATTTATTTATACCCAACCAGTAAAGAAAATGTTTCGGTCCAACTTAATTATGGTGGAAGTATTACCAGTCTTTACCCTAAATTTGCTGACCCTATAAATCATATTTGGAATGTAACAGCCTACCCCGATGGCCACATAATAAATCCTGTTGATGGTCAAGATTATAATTATCTATTTTGGGAAGGTTCTGATAATCAGCAATATGATCTCTCTACGGGTTTTGTGGTTAAAGGTAGCGACACTGCTGTGTTCTTGCAAGGCCAGTTAGCAAAAATGGGCCTGCAACCTAAAGAGTATAATGAATTTATAGTTTATTGGTTGCCAAAATTACAAAATAACCCTTATAATCTGATTCATTTTGCTGGTACTGATTATACTAATTTTGCCAAGCTGGATATTAATCCTAAGCCAGATTCTTTACTGCGTGTCTTTATGGTTTACAAACCTCTTAATCAAGCTATATCTATACCATCACAATCTTTTTCTGCTTTTAGCAGGAATGGTTTTACTGTTGTTGAATGGGGTGGGGAAGAAGCTAAATAATTTAGAGTGATTTAATATTCATGGAAACAATAAATAAAAAAGATTTATTCTTAAAGCTAAGAGCCTGGCTATCCGGTGCGACAATCTATAGTATAGGTCTTTTGATTTACCTAAAGCTTCCATACTACCAAAGTTTTATATCAAAGAGCTTTCTTAATATAAATTTTTTACATTTGCGCGGGTTCGGCATTTTTTATAAAGGCAGTATTCTTGTCTTTGGAACGAGCGCTTTTTCTCTTCTTTGCAGTCTTTATATTTTTTATGTAGTATTCAGTTTTTTTTGGTTCTTTTTTTATTCCGGCGCAAATATAAAAGATAGTAGGGCTTTGGTCTTTTGGCAGGCGATAATAAAAATAATTTTAGGCTGGAAGAACTTTTTTAGTAAGTACTTTGATGCCGGACTTCCATCCGTTCAAATTTCTCCTCAAGAAAAATCAACAGTTCTTTTCTTTTTGGTTAAACTGATTTACATCCCGATTATGGCTAATTTCTTCTTTGGCAATATCGGAGATTTTTTTACGAACGTTGAAAAAATATTTTCTCATACACATTTGCGTATGCAAGGTCAGATAAGCGAAGTTTATTTTTGTGTCTTCTATGCGATATTGATTATTGATACAACTTATTTTTTGCTAGGGTATTTGTTTGAATTCAAAAGTTGGAAAAACGAATTGCGTTCGGTTGAGCCGACTTTATTTGGTTGGATTGTCGCGCTGGCTTGCTATCCGCCATTTAATAATATAACTACTCAGATATTTGGTTGGGGTTCCAATGATTATAGCGCTTTCCCATTTGTATCGCTTACGATTATTGCAGCTATTGTGAGTATAGTCTTATATATGATATATGTTTGGGCTACTATTGCTTTAGGATTAAAGGCAAGCAACTTAACAAATAGAGGAATTGTTTCGAGAGGGCCTTATAAATATGTTAGACATCCAGCTTACATTAGTAAAAATCTAGCTTGGTTGATAATGGGAATACCAATTGTTCTGGTCAACCCGTTAGCTATCTTTTCTATAGCAGCCTGGGCGTCAATTTATTTTTTGCGTGCCCTTACAGAAGAACGGCATCTTTTAGCGGATCCAGATTATCAGGAATATTGCAAAAAGGTCCCGTACCGTTTTATTCCAGGTGTCATTTAATTTTATTTGCTCAAAACGTTAAAAATTGTTAGATTTTCTTGGTGGGCAAATAATTTTGCCGATGTAGCTCAATTGGCAGAGCAATGGTATCGTAAACCATAGGTTGTCGGTTCGATTCCGACCATCGGCTCCATCGCCCAATCGACCATTCCGGCTTACGAGTTTTCCTTTCAGGAAAAGCTCTCCAGCCTCCAGGTCGTTGTGCTCTTTCCCAAAAAATGAAGCATTTTTTGGGAGCCCTAAATAACACCACTAATTCTTTGATTTTCGCACCGTTGCCGCTTTCCCCAAAAATTGAAACAATTTTCGGGGGCCCCATGAATACCCTCTATTATTTGGCGAAGCCTGTCTCGGCGAAAGTCTTAAATTGGGCGGACTTGTCCGCCGTAGTCCCGACTTGTCGGGACGTAGTCAAATAGAGTGATTAGGCAAATATAGAGGACTTGTCCGCCGTAGCCTTGGCGGAGGCGGATTGCAATATTCCCAGATTTTTGTTATATTTCAGATGCAAAGCAGTATTTGCACCTTTTTGTTTTTTTAACAAGTAAGCGCGTAAAAGCGTCTTTTTTATGCAAGAAGACCGCAAGGCTAAATTATATTTAGAGCAGACCTTAGGCGCTATGAGCGTGGCTTTCGAGTTAGGCTTTATAATAGCTCTTCCGGTAGCTTTTTTGGCTTTAGTGGGAAAGTATTATGATCAAAAATTCCATACCCACTTTATTGTTTATTTGTGTTTAATATTAGCTCTAACAATAAGCACTGTAATCGTCTATATGCGTTTAAAAGCTCTGGTAAGGCGTTTACAAAAAATTTCGCAAAAAAATTCAGATAGGACTAATACAGAAATCACTAATAAAAAGATTAAGTAGAACGATTTAAAAAAGTAATGACAACTATCAGCACACCGCCAATAGCAGCAGAAAAATTATTCTTTATAGGGAATTTTCCCGTAACTAATGCTTATTTGAATTCGCTTTTTGCGGTTTTAATTATAGTCATTTTCGCATATGTAATTAAGAGAAAGGTATCGGATGTTCCTAAGGGTTCTCAGAATTTTGCCGAGAGTGTCCTGGAACTGATGTTCTCTTATGCTGACGGTGTTACCGGAAGTAGGGAAAAGACTTTGAAGCTGTTTCCAATGGCCGGTTCTTTATTTATATTTATAGTGGTATCAAATTGGATCGGGATTTTACCTGGGATTGGTTCAATAGGTTTATTTAAAACCGCAGCTGACGGCATAAAAGAATTTATTCCGATGTTTAGATCTGCGAATGCCGATTTGAACCTTACTTTAGCTATGGCTTTGGCATGCGTCATAACTACTCATATTATGGGTATTGTTGCGGTAGGTTTTTTCCGCTATGCCAATAAATTTATCAAACTTGGTGGTCTATGGGAGGCTGTAAAAAGTTTCTCCGTAGAAAAAATACTTGTTGCTATTATCGAACTTGGAGTTGGCTTTTTAGAGGTCGTCTCTGAAGTATCTAAGGTCCTTTCTCTTTCTCTCCGACTTTTTGGTAATATTTTTGCAGGGGAAGTTCTTTTGACCGTGCTTGCCAGTCTTGTGGCCTATATTGTACCGTTGCCTTTCATGGGACTGGAATTGTTAGTGGGTCTGATACAGGCGCTCGTTTTTTCGATGCTCATTTTGGTGTACGCTTCTATAGCAATCATGCCAATTCCTGAACATGGACATGGTGACAAGGACGAAGTTATCCAAGCGGATAACTTAACCGAGCTTGGAAGCGCGCTTCAAGATGAGTACCCAGAACCAGCGAGCGGTGTATAATCGCTTCGGGTATATAGGTGCCTTTATTATAATTAATAGTTAAATACGACAACGTAAAAATAATTAATCTCGTTGTTCGTGAAAGGAAAAAATGATTTTAGACCTTGCAAGCTCTACAGTTTTCGCGAAAGGTTTGACTATTGCTATTGGTGGTATGTTTCCAGCATTAGCAATTGGATTAATCGGCAGCAAAGCTATGGAAGCTATTGGGCGTAACCCAGAGAGTGTAAACGCTTTGTTCGTTCCTATGCTTTTGGGTATGGCCTTTGCCGAAGCTATTGCTATTTACGCTTTGGTTATAACCCTTATTTTACAATAGGCTTATATAAAGAGGTTTCCAAATTTGGACGTATTCGATGTCATCTATGGAAAATATTGTTCACCGTACTAAGAGTACGCCTCACAATATTTTCCATAGATTCCTCGAATCCATCTCAAAATTTTAGAAATAAACTTTATCAATTATTCGATCCATAATTAATAAAGTTTGTTCCGAAAACAATTTAAGAATATTGTGGGGTCTGACCCCGCCAGTGCTGTTCCTCACATATAGATTTTAAAAAAATTATTAACTTTGAAGGGGTCTGACCCCAATAGTCATATTATAAAACAATGCACTCATTCCAATCCATACTAATACCAATTCTTGAACATGCAATAATTATTCCGGTCGCTCATGCTGATTCTGCCACGACAGCCCAGCCTGGTGTTTTGACTACACTCGGAATTGATTGGAAGCTTTTTATCGCCCAGCTTGTAAACTTTGCTATAGTCTTGTTCGTATTATGGAAATGGGTTTTTACTCCGCTTTCTAAAAAATTAGCTGAACGCACTGAACGCATAGAAAAATCTTTAAGAGAAGCCGATGATATAAAAAAGCTACATCAGGATGCGGAAAAAGAAAGATTAGAAATGGTCAAACAGGCAAGATTGGAAGTATCTGGAATTATTGCCGCTGGCGAGGTCTCTGCGCAAAAAATAAAAGAAGATATAATTACTGAAGCTCGTACAAATGCTAATCGCATTATAGAAGATACTCATAGAAATATAGAAGATCAAAAAACAGCAATGCTTAAGGAGATTCGAATCGAAGCATCAGAATTAATTGTATCTGCTACAGAAAAAATTCTTTTGGAAAAGTTGGATAGTAAAAAAGATAAAGAATTAATAGAACGAAGCCTACACCAAGCTAAAGATTCATCAGGAGGGAAGGTATGATAACAGCGAATCAATATGCTCAAGCGCTCTACGGAGCGATTCAAGAGACTAGCCCAAAAGATCAGGATAAAGTTCTAGATAACTTTGCTAAGGTCTTAGCGGAACATGGAGATCTTCCAAAATTTGCGGAAATTGAAAAAGAGTATCTAAAAATTTCTGAGCATGGTGATGGAATAAGAAACGTTACTGTAACCACCGCCAGAGAGATGCCTGTAGCTGAATCCTTAATCAAAGAACTGAATTTGGTGGTTGGTAATAGGCTTAAAGTAAAAAAAGAAGTTGACCCTGGTTTGATAGGAGGAATAGTTATTAGAGCAGATGATACTTTACTGGATGCTTCGGTTAAAAAAGATCTTCGAGACTTAGGTAAGGAAATATCAGGAAAATAATTATATAAACATATGAACAACGATATTATAGAAAATTTAAAATCAAGAATCTCGGCATTTAACCCAAAGGTATCAGTTGAAAATGTTGGTACAGTATTAGAAGTTTCCGATGGTATTGCCAGAATTTCTGGACTTTCTAAAGTGAATGCTTCGGAGATGCTTGAATTTGAAAGCGGAGTTTTTGGATTTACGATGAACTTGGATGAAACTACAGTTGGTGCGGTTATCATGGGTGACTACAAAACAGTCATTCCTGGGCAGACGGTTAAAGCTGTCGGAAGAATCTTGTCGGTTCCTGTCTCTGAAGAAATCCTTGGTAGGGTTGTTTCGGCTTTAGCTATCCCTATTGATGGTAAAGGCGAAATTAATGCCAAGACTTTTTATCCTATAGAAAAAGTCGCTCCAGGAGTCATCACTCGCGAAGGCGTGAAGAAGCCTTTGCAAACAGGTATAAAAGCCATTGACGCGATGATCCCAATCGGTCGCGGCCAGCGTGAACTTATCATTGGCGACAGGCAAGTCGGTAAGACAGCTATTGCCATTGATGCAATTATCAACCAAAAAGGACAGGATGTAATTTGTATTTATGTAGCTATCGGGCAGAAAGAAAGTAAAGTTGCAAAAATAGTTGCAGAATTGCAAGAGCGCGGAGCTATGGATTATTCAATCGTTGTTGTTGCCGGGGCTTCTGAGCCGGCAGCTATGGCATATATTTCTCCTTACACAGGTGCGGCAATTGGCGAATACTTTATGGATCAGGGTAAGGATGTCCTTATCGTCTATGATGATTTGTCCAAACACGCTGTTGCATATCGTGAATTATCTCTGTTGCTCCGCAGGCCTCCAGGACGCGAAGCCTATCCAGGCGATGTTTTTTATCTTCACTCTAGATTGTTAGAGAGAGCCGCAAAACTGAACAAAGATTTCGGTGGTGGTTCAATGACAGCCTTGCCGATCATTGAAACTCAGGCGGGAGACGTATCAGCATATATTCCTACTAACGTTATTTCTATTACCGATGGACAGATTTATTTGGAATCAGATTTGTTTTACCAAGGAATTCGTCCAGCTGTTAACGTCGGTTTGTCGGTTTCTCGTGTAGGTTCTTCTGCACAGACAAAAGCGATGAAGAAGGTTGCCGGGAAGATGCGTTTGTCTTTGGCTCAGTATCGTGAACTTGCAGCGTTCTCGCAATTCGGTTCAGATTTGGACGAAGGTACAAAGCGCCAGTTGGAATTGGGAGCAAGACTTACGGAAATTCTTAAGCAGGACCAATATTCACCATTGGCTTTTGAAGATCAAGTAGTTGTTATATATGCTGTCAACAACGGTTACTTTGATGATGTTCCTGCTATCAAATCACGAGAGGCCGAAAAGCAGTTGCATGCTTACATGAAGAATCAAGCTCGCGACGTCATGGAAGAAATTAAATCCACTAAAGATTTAGCACCAGAGACAGAAGCAAAACTCAAAGAAGCTTTGCAAGGTTTCAAGCAAGGTTTGAATTTGGAAAATAAATAAATTATTTAAATATAAGATATGCCAGGATCAAGAGATATTAAACGCAGAATAAAATCTATTTCCAGCACGAAGAAGATAACTCGTGCCATGCAAATGGTTTCTGCGGTAAAAATGAGAAGGGCTCAAACAGCGGTTGCTGGCAGCAGGCCTTATGCTGATTTGGCCAGAGAGCTTGCTTCTAACTTGGCAAAAAGTTTGAAGGGTGAATTAGGTGAAATTACTGGAAGAGTCGCCAACCTAGAAAAATCCTTACCGGCTGCTAAAAAACGTATTATCATGGTTGTCATCAGTTCTAACCGTGGTCAAGTCGGAGCACTAAATTCCAATCTTGTTTCAGCCGTAAGAAAGTTTATTTTAGAAAAACAGGAACAAGGTTTTGAGGTCATACCTATAACGATGGGTAAAAAAGGGAAAGAGGCCTTAGTGCATTTAGGATATAAGGTAGAAGCGGAATTTGAAAAAGGTGATAAAGGACAGCAGACAGAAGATATATTGCCGATTTCCACAATGATGATAGACGGTTATATTAGTGCTGATTATGCCGGTGCAGTCATAGCTTATACTAAGTTCGTCAGCACATTGGTACAAAAACCAATAATAGATAATATCTTACCTTTCAGAAGCATACTTGAAGATAATACAAACGATACAGGTGTCAAAAAAGAAGCTGAGACTGATAAAACTAGTTATTTGTTTGAGCCGAATGCCAAAGCGGTTTTAGAAGATTTGATACCCCGCATTGTCGAGTCGCAATTGTATAGGGCATTGTTAGAGAGTGGAGCATCTGAACATTCTGCCAGAATGGTTATGATGAAGAGTGCCACTGATGCCGCCTCTGATTTGGTTGATGATCTCACTTTGGAATATAACCAATTGCGCCAGGCAAGTATTACCACAGAGCTCGCGGAAATTACCGCCGGCAGGATTGCAATGGAATAAACTCACAAAATTAATTAATTGCACTAAAGAACACATTAAGAGATAAACCAATGAAAGATACTAGAACAAAAGTTGAAGTAAAGGATACTGGAAAGATAAGTCAAATTATCGGTCCAGTTGTTGATGTTAAGTTTGAAGGTAAAGTTCCTGAAATCTATACAGCTTTAGAAACTGAACGCGAAGTCGGTGACAAAAAAGAAAAAGTCGTTCTCGAAGTTCAAGGGCAGCTTCCTGGTGGGGTAGTGCGAACAATCGCCATGTCCTCCACGGATGGTTTACAACGCGGTCTAGAGGTCAGGAATAGCGGTAGGCCTATCTCTGTTCCAGTTGGTGAAGAAACTCTCGGCAGAATGTTCTCCGTGCTTGGTGAACCAATTGATGGCAAGCCATTTACTGAAGCAAAAAAATATTACCCGATTCACAGAGATGCTCCTAAATTTATTGATCAGTCCACCAAAACTGAAATTCTGGAAACTGGTATCAAAGTCATTGACCTTATCGCTCCAATCGCAAAAGGTGGAAAAGTCGGATTGTTCGGCGGAGCCGGTGTGGGTAAGACTGTTGTTATTCAAGAGCTTATCCGCAATATCGCATCTGAGCATGGTGGTGTTTCCGTATTCGCCGGAGTCGGGGAGCGTACTCGTGAAGGAAACGATTTGTATCACGAAATGAAGGACTCAGGAGTTTTGGAAAAGACAACATTGGTCTTCGGGCAGATGAATGAATCTCCTGGAGCTCGTGCTCGTGTGGCTTTGTCTGGTTTGGCCATGGCCGAATATTTCCGTGATGAAGCGCATCAAGACGTTTTGCTTTTCGTTGATAATATTTTTAGATTTACACAGGCCGGTGCGGAAGTCTCTGCTTTGCTCGGACGTATCTCCTCAGCTGTAGGATATCAGCCGACTCTCGCTACAGAAATGGGTGAGTTGCAAGAACGTATTGCTTCTACCAAAGAAGGTTCTATTACCTCCGTGCAAGCCGTTTATGTTCCTGCTGACGATTTGACCGATCCTGCTCCAGCTACGACTTTTGCTCACTTGGATTCAACCGTTGTTCTTAACCGTGCGCTTAGCGAAAGCGGATTATATCCAGCCGTCGATCCTTTGGACTCCAACTCTATAATTTTGGACCCATTGATTGTCGGACAAGAACATTATGAGGTCGCTCGCGGTGTCCAACTCATATTGCAGTCGTACCGTGATTTGCAAGATATCATCGCAATTCTCGGTGTAGAAGAACTCTCCGAAGAACAGAAGACCGTCGTTGCTCGTGCCCGTAAGATTCAGCGTTTCTTGACTCAACCGTTCTTCGTCGGTGAACAATTCACAGGTTTGCCAGGAAGATATGTTTCTCTTAAAGAAACTGTTCGTGGCTTTAAGGAAATTTTGGATGGTAAACATGATGATAAGCCAGAATCCGCTTTTTACATGAAGGGTACAATCGACGAGGTAAAATAGTTTTAATAAGTTGCGACTAAGAATCCAAATAATAAATGTCTAAAATAACATTCCAATTAGTTACGCCTGAACGTCGTTTGATGAATGAGGAGGTTGACTCTGTAACTTGTCCGACGATTGAAGGTCAGATTACCGTGTTGCCCAAACACGAGCCTTTGGTAGCGACTTTGCAGCACGGTGAACTCATAGTAAAGAATGGTTCCGAGAGCCAACATATCGCTGTCTCTGGTGGCTTTGTCGAAGTACGCAAGGACGAAGTGGTCATATTAGCGGATAGCGCCGAGCATGCTCATGAAATAGATGTTGAGCGCGCACAAGAAGCCAAGAAGCGAGCGGAAGAATCGATGAAGGCATCTAGAAATCTTAGCGAAGAAGAACGCTCTATTGTGCTGGCAATATACAATACCAATGTGGTTCGTTTGCGTGTCGCTCAAAAAGCCGCGCATCGAAGCAAAAAACATATGAGTGACTCCGGCATATTAAAAGATTAATATAGTTGGGTACTGTCATGAACAAAGTTTCCTTTGGGAAAAATTTTAATAGAGAAGAGAAAGCCGCCGTTAGACTTACGGCGGCTTTATGCGTGAATGGCGCTTCTGCCTATTGGGTTGGTGGGGCTGTTCGTGACATTTTGCTTGGACGCAAGATTATCGATATCGATATAGCCACATCACTAAATGCCGATGAAGTAATGAGGATATTGAAGTCTTCGGGATTAAGTGTCTCAGCAGTCGGTAAAAAGTTTGGAACAATCGGTACGGTGGTTAATGGTTTACATGTAGAAATTACTACATATCGCAAAGAGTCCAAATATAAAGACGGTAGACACCCACAGAGGGTCATATTTGTTGCGACCGCGGAAGAGGATTCTAAGCGCCGTGATTTCACCGTAAATGGATTATATCTCGATCCGATTAACAATATTATTTTGGATTATGTCGGCGGCCTGGAAGATTTAAAAAATAAAGAACTGCGTTTTATCGGCGATCCGGAAAAAAGAATAAAAGAGGATTCTTTGCGGCTTTTGCGTGCCGTGCGTTTTAGCACAAGATTAGGTTTTGAGTTGGATAAAAAAAGTGAAGTCGCTATAAAAAAATATGCGTATTTAGTAAAAAAACTTCCAGCCGAAAGAGTTAAGTCAGAACTGGATAAAATTATTTGCAGCAATAATTTTTATGAGGGGATAGAGTTGATGGAAGACCTTGGTCTTTTAGCTGTCATATTCCCGGAATTGGAACGTTTAAAAAGTGTTGATCAATCTGAAAACTTTCACGCCGAAGGCAATGCCTTTATCCATTCGATGAGAGCTTTTAAGAGTTTGTGGTCAAAGAATAAAAATTTGGATATTTCTCTTGATAATTCGCAAAAAGTTTTCCGTTATGCTGTTTTATTCCACGATTTAGGCAAATTCGGCAGCGCTAAGTCGACAACTCGCGATGGTAGGAAACACATGTCTTTTCCCGAACATGGCCCTAAGGGTGCAGATATATTTTTAAGGATAGCCAAGAGGTTAAAGTTTCCAGCGGCAGAAAGAAAACAAATTGTTCTTTTGATTCAACATCACATGGATATGCGTCGACCGGCTGAAATCAGCGATAAGACCCTAGCTAATTGGATAATTTCAAATCCGAATTTAGAGAATATGATCGCGCTGAGATATATCGATGATTTGGGTTCAATACGCACCAGTGCTGATGGAAAAATAATTGCCCAGGATTTTTCCGCATTGGATATTTTTGCGAAGAGGGTAAAATTGTTTAAGCGACGCGCGGCGAAAAATTTATTGACAGGGGATGACGTCATGAATATTTTAGGTATTAAAGAAAGCAAGGATGTCGGCCGCTATCTTTCAAAAATTAAGGAAATGCAAATTTTAGGCATAGTTAAAAATAAAGAAAGTGCAATCATAGAGCTTAAGAATTTGTGGAAAAATCAAAAAGAATCTATTGACATTTGATGGGTATAAGGATATTTTGACCCTGCTACTCTTGTGGTTTTCTCTCAAGGTAGTCAAAAGTCTAAAGGCGCTCTGCCAAAATAGCATCGCCCAGTCGGTGCTGTTAGTATCCGCAAGGAAATGACCAGCTCGGCTGTTTAGTACCCTCACTTAATTGATTTGAGGGTCTGACACCCTTCTAAAATAGGAGGGTGTCTTGTTTTGAGATTAGACCTAAAAACATTTGATTTTATATAAAAAATATGATATTCTATTTGGGCGTAGTTTTAGTATCGCGGGGTAGAGCAATTGGCAGCTCGCAAGGCTCATAACCTTGAGGTTGGCGGTTCGAGTCCGCCCCCCGCAACCAAAATAATCTGAAAGTGACAGAATCTCCCCCGTGGAATTAAGCATTCTGTTTAATAATCTCGAGGGTTTTGTTAAAATATGTTATTATGGCGGAGTAGCTCAGTCAGTTAGAGCGCGGGACTCATAAGCCCGAGGTCGGCGGTGCAATTCCACCCTCCGCTACCACGCGTCAATCGGCGCTGCAGCTTACGGGTTTTCTCTTCGAGAAAAGCCCTCCAGCTTCCGCACCGTTGCCGCTTTCCCCAAAAATTGAAACAATTTTCGGGGGCCCCAGGAAACAATTTCTAAAATATAATTTTACGTAATATGGACCGGTAGCTTAGCTGGTTAAAGCGCTGTCCTGTCACGACAGAGATCGCGGGTCCGATTCCCGTCCGGTCCGCCATTTTACGATAGAACAAAGAGAACCTTGATCATATGCCTTGGTTCTTTTTTGTTTCCTTACTGGCTCGTCATATTTTCGCCATATACTTCGTTAAAATAAAAGTCGTTGTTCGCCGTATATATAAATACGCCTCACAACGACTTTTTATTTTGCCTCGTCTCTGACGAAAATCTGACGAGCTAACGTTCCTGCTGATTCCAAAAAGTACGTCTCATGGTAGCTTATATTTTTTCCAGCGAACTCGACTCAAAATTAAAAGAGCTAATGTACTCTTATTTTCGTCATGCATGTTATTGACAAATATTGATAAAAATTGTACAATGCTAAGTCAGGGGAAACCCTGAAGTTCACAATCTGAAAAGTCTTTGGAGGATGAAATGCAGATTATTGCGGAAGCGAACATGCAGAACAATTTTTTGACGGTGTTTCCACAGTTTGTCGATGATGACGTTATTATCGTTGACCTTGAGGGCATTTATGCCAAACACCAGTTGCGCAGCGAAGTCTGTGGTCTGGTCGAGGCATTAAAGGTCGTCAACGATGGTAAACCAATTGTCTTGCTAGGTTGGCAGACGCCTCTGCGTTATTCGACAAAGATGGAGTGGCACGCGCTGATGGGCTATCCGCACGTCGCGTTTGCTCGCCATCCAGTCGAACCTACAGTTCTGGCTCAAGCAATTACCGAGGCCAAGAATGGCAGTATGCGTCCGGCTGATCCGTTAGCCATTCACTTGCTGGAACTCAAGGCTCATAACGACGTGTTGCAGGTCCTGCGTCATAATCTACATTACGCCGAAATGAGTCAGGAGAGCATGGAAGCATGGCTTCGTAGCGCTCGCCAACACCTTGGTAATCTTTCAGAACAAGAGCTTGTGGTCTTGGTCAAGGATACCACACAACCCAAGCTCGGACCGTTTGCAGAACAGAATTTCCAGGATGTCTGTGTTGACATCGAAGGAACTCTCGTCGACAAGCAGAAAAAATTGCGGGTTGATGTCGTGGATAAAGTCCGCGAGCTGTCGCAAGGTCGCCCAGTGACCGTTTGGACTGGTGGCAATATGAAAGAGCTTGATGCCATCATCCGCAAACAGGGTCTGGATTGGAAACTGACCAGCAAAAACTTGTTGCACGGCGCCAAGGTCCACGCAATCGTTGATGATCTCGATCAAGACGAATTCAATCGGACGTACGGTGTGGCCTGTGACACCTACGTCCAAATTCCGGTAGCTTAGCAACGTAGTTGGTCGCCACAAACCCAAAGGAGGGTTAACAGTGAAATAATTGGTTTAGCGGAGGATGACGCCCGCTTAACAACGTCTCAGGGAGTGGTCCCTTGGAACATAAAACCGCAAAGCGAAAAATCCCAACCCAATAAACACGGGTTGGGGTTTTCTTTTTGATTAATTTTTATCGTTTATATAATTTCAAATCGTTCTTTAATGTGCTAAAATAGCCTTATGAACAGCACAGAATTTATCATACTTATTGTTATTGTTTTAGGCGGTTTTTCCGCCATGTTTGTTTACTTATTGAAGTTACAGAAGGCGGCGGCAAAGCCTGACGAAAATCCTCAAACCATGCAAATAATGATGGAGTGGATGAAGCAGCTCAAAGACTCCAGCGATCAGACCAAGACCGAAATGAATCAGACCCGTAAAGAGATCCAAGAGGGGATGAATGGCACCAATCGTGCCATCAACGAGAGGCTCGATAATGCCGCTAGAGTCATTGGCGCTGTCACCAAAGAACTCGGTTCAATGCAGGAAATCGGCAAGTCTCTTTCTTACGTCCAAGACTTTTTGCTTTCTGGGAAAAAGCGCGGTACTATCGGTGAACAGATCATGGAAGAAATGCTTAGACAGTCATTACCTCCTCATATGTTCGAAGTGCAATATAGATTCCGTTCAGGAGAGACAGTTGACTCCATTGTAAAAATTGGCGACCGGCTATTGGCTATGGACTCCAAATTCAGTATGGAAAATTATAGATCTTATATAACCGCAGAGACGGAAGAAACCAGAGATGCTGCACATAAGGCTTTTGTCAAAGATATCAAAAAGCGCATCGAAGAAATTTCTAAAAAGTATATTTTGCCAGCAGAGCATACCTTTGATTTCGCCCTGATGTACGTTCCTGTGGACAGCGTATTCAATGAAGTAAGCGACGATGTGGAAATATACGAATATGCCAGAGCGAAGCATGTGCACTTAGTCTCTCCTTCGACTTTTTATTACTTCTTGCAAATCTTGCTTATCGGTTTCCAGAGAGAGCGAATCAACGAACAGGCAGAATATATTCTCAAAGCCATACAAGGGCTGCGCCAGGATTCAGAAAAATTCTCTAATAATTTGAGTGTGTTGACTAAGCATATTACAAATGCAAAGTCTACTTTGGATTTAGTAAGCTCTTCTTACGAACGCATCAATGGCAAGATAGAAGAATTTTCTTCATTAAAAATAGAAGAACGGGCAAGTGCGGCGGCCAAATTAGTAGAAGCTAAGACTGAGGGCGAGTTAGAAAATATAGAACAGTAAATTGTAAAATTATTTTCATATTAATTTATTATGGCAATAAGAAATCCACATCAGAGAGTAGGAGTCTTTGTAGACGTACAGAATCTTTATTATTCCGCACGAAATATTTATAATGCTAGAGTCAATTTTAATTCGATTTTAGAAGCGGCTGTTGGTGATCGTCAGCTTATTCGGGCTATAGCTTATGTTATTAAGGCAGACATGCCGGAGGAACATACTTTTTTTGAAGCATTAGACAAAGCTGGGTTTGAAGTAAAATCAAAAGGTTTGCAAACTTTTTATGGTGGATTGCAAAAAGGCGATTGGGATGTCGGTATCGCCGTTGATATGATTAAGATGATGAACAAATTGGACGTGGTCGTCTTATGCTGTGGTGATGGCGACTTCCTTCCATTAGTAGAGTATCTGAAGATGTCTGGACAACTTGTCGAAGTTTGCTCGTTCGGTAAGAGTACTGCTACAAAATTGAAGGAGTCGGCTGATAATTTTATCGATCTAGATTTAAATCCAAAAAAATTCTTGTTTCCAATCAAGGGTCATGGTCTTCGCAAAACTTTCAATACGACGCAATTGATTCCACCGATAGATCCAGCAAATCATCGTGGTAAACCGTTCACTTTGGCTGATGAAGATATGGAAATGGATATATAAATGAAAGTAGTATTAGATACAAATGTTTTGATAACCGGATTTAAGGATGAATATTCTTATCAAAAGCGGATTATTGACGAGATTTCTTCCGGTAAGATCATGGCTTATGCAAATAGGCAGACATTACGGGAGAACCATTTGCTTTTGAATAAGATTATTGAAAACGATCAGTATCGCAGGGAATTAGATACTTTTTTTGCGCAGGTTGAAGAAGTAGAAAACCATAAGCGCATTCATATTGTTTCCGATCCTGAAGACAATAAAATTTTAGAATCAGCAGTCGAGGCGCAAGCGGACTATTTGATTTCCGAAGATAATCATTTACTCTCCATCGTCAAATATGAGAGTGTAAAGATAGTTGAACCTGGACAGTTTTGGGCGATATACTCAGACATGATCGACGAAGACCCTTGGGCCAAATGGGTTCATCAATTTATGGGAAAATAATTATTTGATATAGGTTACCAGATGGCTAACACAAAAAAGAGCGTAAAAAAAACTAAAACAATTCTTGCGGAAATTCCCAATGATCCTTTGTTGGTTGACTTAAACGATGCACAACGTGCCGCGGTCACTTTTGGCCAAGGGCCATTGTTGATTGTCGCCGGAGCGGGGACAGGTAAGACCTCTGTGATTACCAGACGTATCGCTCATCTGATTGCTTCGGGAACTAAAGCTGAAGATATCCTTGCTTTGACTTTTACGGAAAAAGCGGCAACAGAGATGGAAGAACGCGTCGACGCGATTTTACCGTATGGATATTACGATTTGTGGATATCGACATTCCACGCTTTTTGTGAGCGCATACTCAAGCAGCACGCTTTGGATATAGGTTTGCCGAATGATTTCAAAACCTTAGATAGTACTCAGCAAAAAATACTCATTCACCAGAATTTGCAAAGATTCGAATTGAATTATTATAAACCTTTAGGAAATCCTACTAGATTTATTTCGGCAATGGTCGACCATTTTAGTTCCCTTAAGGACGAAGAAATTTCTCCTGAACAATATCTGACTCATGCTCGTGGTATGCAACTTGACGCTGAAAAAGAAATCGATGAGCAAGAAATCGAGAGAACCAAAGAAATCGCTGGTGCTTATGGAATGTACCAGAAATTATTATTGGAACGTGGAGCTTTGGACTTTGGTGATCTAATTTCCAGTACTTTGCGATTGTTCAGAAACCGTCCAAAGATACTCAGTTATTATCAAAAAAAATTCAAATATATTTTAGTTGATGAATTCCAGGATACGAACTTTGCGCAATATGAGCTGGTAAAGATGCTCGCGGCTCCATTAAATAATCTTACGGTTGTCGGTGATGATGATCAAAGTATTTATAAATTTCGCGGCGCTTCTATTTCTAATATTTTGCATTTTCAGCAGGATTATCCGAATACACGCGAGATCACTTTGAATGAAAATTATCGCAGTGGACAGGTCGTATTAGACGCATCTTACAACGTAATACAGTTGAATAATCCTGATCGTCTGGAATCAAAATTAGGATTATCTAAAAAATTACATTCCAATATCAAAGAGCTTGGAGAAGTCGGAGCTTTGTCAGGATCGACTTTGAATGATGAAGTTGACGCTGTTATCGACAAGATTTTACAAATCAGAAAAAGCCAAAAGTCCAATTGGAATGACTTTGCTATTCTGGTCAGAGCAAATAACCACGCCGAACCGTTCATCTCCAAATTAGCTTCCTTAGGCCTGCCTTATATTTATTACGCGAACAAAGGGCTATACCGCAAGCCGATAGTCGTAGATATCATTCAGTATATTCGTGTGCTTTTGGATTATCATGATAGCAGTGCTTTATATCGTGTCTTATCGATGGATCCTTTTTGCATAGACCATGAGGATCTGATGTTCGTTTCCCATCATGCACATAAATATACGATGTCTTTGTACGATGCGCTTGTGGCTTTGCAGGATTCGCCGAATATAAAAGAGGACACATCCAAGACTGTTAAATTAATCCTTAAACTTTTATCAGAGCATGGTCCTTTAATCAGACAAAAGAGCGCATCCGAAGCCTTTGTTACGATTATAAAAGATCTTGGTATCGCTCAGCGCGTTGAACCGGAAACGATACAGAATGCCGAGAACAGGGAATTGATAGAGCAGATCTATAGGAAAGTGGAAAATTTTGAAAGTGAAGCCGTTGCCGACAAATCCATGCGTGCCTTCATAGAGCTCTTGGACTTTGAGCAGGATGCTGGAGAAGAAGGGAAACTGCAGTTCGATCCGCAAAGCAGTCCGGAGAGTATAAATATCATGACCATTCATGCTTCAAAGGGTCTGGAATTCAAGCATGTCTTTGTAGTGAATATGGTTTCCAGAAGATTTCCAAGTACAGAGAGACGCGATCTTATAGGGATACCGACGGCTTTGATTCGTGAGATACTCCCAGGTGGCGAGGCTCATATTCAAGAAGAAAGACGTTTGTTATATGTGGCGATGACCAGAGCTAAACACTCTTTGTATTTTAGTTATGCTTCGGATTATGGAGGCGCTCGTACGGTAAAACCTTCTCAATTCTTAGTTGAGCTAGGAATTGTTTCAAAACCAGAAAAGACAGCGATGATATCTAGGGAAGAAGCGGTTTTATCTGTTCCTAAGATATACATCCCAAGTGATCATCTTCCTGATACATTTTCCTTTACACAGCTTTCTGACTTCAAGACCTGTCCGATGCGCTTCAAATACAGACATTGGTTAAAATTACCTCTGCCAGGAAGTTCATATTTATCTTTTGGTAATACCATACATAAAACTTTGGAATTGTTTTTGAGCGCGTATGTAGCTGAATCTAATTCTAATCAAGGAGATCTCTTTAGGAGCGGTAAGGGCTCTCTACCTACTCTGGAAGAACTCAGCGCTTTATATGAACGCTGTTGGGTAGATGAATGGTATGAGACAAAATCGCAAAAAGAAGAATATCGCGCCAACGGTAAAAAAATAATAAAGTCATTTTATGAGGACTTTCTGAAAAATCCAGTTTTGCCAAAATATATAGAGAAATCCTTCAGGTTGCCTATAGGTAATTATTTCTTTGTCGGAAAGATTGATCGCGCGGATCCTATGCCAGAAGGTTTGAACATAATAGATTACAAGACGGGACAGAGCAAAAAAGACTTGGATAAGGATGGTAAGGACCAATTATTGATTTACCAATGGGCCGCGCAAGAGTATATGAAGGAAAAAGTCTCCGCTTTGCGCTATTGGTATTTGTTGGATGATACTTTTTCTGAAACGTTTTTGGGTGACGAAGAAGAGCTTGCGAAGATAAAAGAGGATATGCTTTTTACGATAGAAGACATAAGGCAGGCTATCGTGCACGACTCGTTCAAAGAGCTGGATAGGAAAGCCCCGAAACATAAATGTGAATTTGATGACTTAGATTAGTTCGTAGTTTTTCCATTAATGTGTTATAATTTGTATAGCAAATGCATGAAAATTTAAAAAAACAGTTGAATCTTTTTGCTTTTACAGCGCTGTTATTTGCAGTTGCTTTTGCGGCAATTATAACTACGGCAGATCCCTTTAAAGCTTCTTGGTTCGTAATTTTTTTAGCGTATGTCTGTATTGCCGGATTCTGTTTTTGTTTGGTCTCGTTACTCCTGTATTCAACAAGGTTTAGGCAAAATATATTGCATTACCAAAGAATGAATCAGGCAATGCGCGAGGCCGGTCTATTCGCTTTTTTTGTTGCATTTTCGTTGTTTTTATCTTCAAGAGGCTTGTCTTACTGGTGGATAGAAGCCACATTATTTTTTGCTTTAATTTGTTTTGAGCTCTTCTTTCTTATGTAAAGACGGATTTGAGTTAAACTTATACATCACACACTTATGAATAAAGAAATAATAGAAAAAATAAAAACGGATTTTTATGAAGAGCTACGGGGAATTCAGAATAGCAATGAGCTATTGCGATTGAAAACAAAATTTATCGGACGCAAAGATGGTCTTATAACTTCGCTCCTGAATGATTTTAAGAATCTAAGTATCGAGCAGAAGAGAGAATTCGGCAATCTGATCAGTACTTTAAAATTAGAGATTGAGTCCAAAATTTCTTTAACAGAAAATCTTTTAAATGAAGCTGGTTTAAAAAGAAACGATTTGACAGTTGCTGCTTCTACTCCTGATGTCGGAAGACTTCATCCTGTTTCGCAATTCCAAAAAAAGCTGGAAGAGGTTTTTATCGGTTTAGGTTTTGACGTGGAATTGGCGCCTGAAATTGATACGGAATTCTATAACTTTGATTCCTTGAATATGCCTGACACCCATCCAGCAAGAGATAGCCAGGATACTTTTTATTTGGATTTAGAGACTCCTAAGAATGTCAGGCATAACCAAGACGAGAGAATGTTGCTTCGTACCCAAATATCTAATATGCAGGTCAGGTATATGCAGGAGCATGAACCGCCGTTCTCTATCGTCGTGCCGGGAAGAGTCTATAGAAACGAGGCATTAGATGCCTCTCATGAACATAGCTATCAATATATGGAAGGTGTGCTTGTCGGTGATAACATAAATTTTGCTGAAATGGCCTGGACTTTGGACTATGCATTAAAGGCGATTTTTGGTCCAGAAGTAAAAACAAAATTATTACCTTCATTTTTCCCTTTTGTTGAACCGGGCGCAGAATTGGCGATTAGCTGTTTGCTATGTCACGGAAAAGGTTGCTCGGTTTGTAAACAGACAGGTTGGGTAGAAATTTTAGGTTGTGGAATGGTCCATAAGGAAGTCTTTAGACATGCGGGTTATCCAGAAGGTAAGTATAAAGGTTTTGCTTTCGGCTTTGGCATTTCTAGATTGGTCTTAATGAAATATGCCATACCTGATATTCGTATGCTCGCGGAAAATGATCTTCGTTTCCTAAGCCAATTTTAAAAACAAAAAATGTCTGATACTCAATTGGATAGTCAACAAAAAAACTTCATAGCTCAGACGACCAAGCCTGTCGTTGTCGATGAAGACAGCAAACCAATCGATTTTAATGATTTGGTTTTTAAGACTATGCCAAAAGGTTTTGAGACCCCTAGAAACTATACTAAACCAATAGTTCCTGGAGCGTTAATTAAGAGTGTGTCTCTTACTACTAACCAAAATAGTTATAGGCCTCAGAGTCAATTTATGCCGTCGACTGTCGTTCCAGGTGCTGTTATACCTGATTCTTCTGCGTCGGAAGCACTACAATCGCCAACATCTCAATCTTTTAACTCTTCTCCAAAGCAGTCAACTCCTTTTGTTATCAATTGGAAAAAAACAGGAATTATTTTTGTAATAACAGTAGTAGTAATTTCTATAATCGTTATAGCCGCGCATTTTCTTTTAGGTAGCAAGAGTCCTAAAGAGCCAGTAGCCGTCACTACAAATAACAATCAAAATAATTCTAACAATACTAACACCACACCAGTAGTCGCTTCTCAGCTGAATTCGGATTGGCTCAACAAATATTTTGCGCAAGATCTAGATTCTAATGGTAATTGTTCTACCGATAAGCAATCTATTTGTGGGGACAACGCTGATCCTGACAATGATGGTTTGACTAATCTGCAAGAACAAAAGTTAGGCACCGACCCGACTAACCCTGATACAGACAATGATGGTCTCGCCGATGGTGACGAGGTAAACGTCTTCAATACCGATCCTTTAAACTCGCACACTGGAGGCAATGCATTATATACCGATAGCGCTGATATTCAATATAAATACAATAGTCATACAGAGCAAAAATTTACCGACGCGGACTTGGTCCAGATTGCGGCAAACATTGCCAAATATTCATTACATGCGCCCACGACTACAACTTTAGATAGCAGTCTGATAAATTTCTTTACCGCTTATGAGAGTCAAACAATATCAGCTACTAGCGGAACACCCGAAGCCTTAAATCGCGATACTGAAAGGTTAACCGCAATCAAGCTTATAGGATACGCAATTCTAAAATATCAGCAGCAAATAGGGAACTATCCTGATACAACTAGTTACGATGAGATGACCAGTGATATCAAACCGATGTTATCTGGTATCGCGGTTAATACTATAGATCCGACAAATGTTGCGCCTTATGTTTATACTTATGCTTCTGTAAATTCTGGAGCGGACTTTAATCTAGGATACTATTCAGAAACTCAAAATAAGGCGGTTACATATCATGCTTCGGACATTGTTAAATTCCAATCAGGGGATATCTCTAGTCAAAGAGATACGCAAAGGCTTAGTGACTTACAGATGATTTCTCAAGCGCTTGATTTATATTCAAACGATCACGCGAATCCTTCTAACCCGACACAATCCGTATATCCGATGCAAAGTACTTGGAAGCAAGGGCTCTCGCCTAAATATATAACGACCATTCCACAAGATCCTTTGACCAAACAAGATTATGTCTATACTGTTTCTCAGGATAATGCGACATATGGATTGCAGGCACAATTAGAAAGCGCGGTTGGTGGTAAGAGTAAATATCTTTGTACTTCAGACGGTTGTAATTACTATTAGCATATAAACATGAAAGCATCATATAACTTACTTAAAAAATACGTTGATTTCCCGGAAATCAGTCCACAAGAATTATCATTGCAAATAGCCGAACACTGTTTTGAGGTTGAAAAGATAGAAGAGATACACGAGAAGCAATACGATTTTAGTAATGTCTTTGCGGCTAAAGTTCTTACCAAAGATAAGCATCCAAATGCGGATAGACTTAAGATAGTCACTTTGGATTTGGGTGAAAAGGGTATAATCTCTCCAGTTGTTTGCGGTGCGGATAACTATGAACCGGGGGATATGGTTGCCTTGGCTCTGCCTGGGGCTTTTATCCCAAACAATATTCACTCAGATGAACATGAAAGTTTTATTCTAGGTACCGCGACAATCAGAGGCATTGAATCTCATGGAATGATTTGTTCCGGTTTTGAATTAGGTATTAATGAAAAACCAGAAGAAAAACCAGAAATTCTTATTTTACCGAAAACCCTAAAGCCTGGAATAGACTTAAAAGAACATTTAAATAAAAAAAGTAAAATAGTAGATTATCTCTTCGAATTTTCTTTGCCTGCCAACAGACCGGATCTGCATTCACATATTGGTATCGCCAGAGAAATCTCAGGGATGTTGGATGATCTAAAACCGATGACGGCTTTAAAGAAGGTTCAGTCTGACATTTCCATTCCAAAAATATCGGTAATTAAAAATACAAAAACCAGTGACTCTCTAAAGCTTGGCTTGGAGACAATCAAATCCAAAGCTTATTTTGGCGCAAGACTTAAGGTAAAAGTCGCTAATACCGATCCAGAAATCTTAAAGACTCTTCAAACAATCGGACAGTCTAGCGTCAACAATGTTGTTGACATAACTAACTTTATTATGTCTAATGTCGGACAGCCGATGCACGCTTATGATGCCACAAAAATTATTGGAAAAATAAAAGTCAAAGAAGCTGTCGGTGGAGAAGAAGTCGAAGCTCTCGATTCTAAAAAATATAAACTTAGCAAGGGTGCACTGATGATTGCTGACGATAAAAATATATTAGGCGTTGCTGGAATCATCGGAGGTAATAACAGTCGCATTACCGAATCGACTGAAGAGATTATTTTGGAAGCGGCTTTATTCGACGGCGTTTCCATTCGTAAGACTTCTAAGATAATCGGTTTGAGAACTGATGCGTCTTCTTTGTTTGAAAAAGGTACGGCTCCAGAGCAGGCAGTCTACGCTTTATTGACGGCTATAGAGTTGCTAAAAAAATATGCGGCGGCAGAATTATTGGAAATAAACTATGTGCTTCAAGATAAGAATCTTTTAAAGGCTAAAGAATCATCAGTAAAATTTGATGTAGTAGCAATTAATGATATCCTTGGCGCAAACGTTTCCGAAGCTCAGGTCAAAAAATTCCTGCCGAAAATTGGCATTACGGTTTCTGGAAGTAAAAATCTTACAGCTAAAATTCCTTGGTACAGGCAGGATATTTCTGACTCAGCGGGTATTGCCGACGAAGTCGTCCGTTACATAGGAATGAATGAGGCATTAGAACGCCAGCCTTTGTCCATCAGCAGAAAGGCGCTCATTCATAATGCCGAAACAGATATCTGGCAGGTTAAGGAACAAGTTGCCAATTTAGGATATTCAGAAATTCAGACATATGCCTTTTTAAGCCAAAAAGATATTTTAGAAGAAAAGGCCAAGCCGAGCGAATATATAAAGATCACGAATCCTTTAAGTTCTGAAACTGAATATTTACGTAGGAATCTTTTCACTTCTATTTTGAAGATAGTCAAGTCGAACGCAAAACATTTTGATAAATTCAAATTATTTGAAATGGGTTTTGGTTATAGAGGTTATCTTAAAGAAGACTTCTTCTTGGGACTATCCATCTTCAATAATAAGCAGCAAACAGAATTATCCATTTCACAGATCAAAGGTGATCTGATTACACTCTCAAAAATTCTAGGAGTCCTGGAACCTTTAGAATTCTCTGCTCTTTCGGAGAATGTTATACAAGTTTCTTCTACAAAAGAGAAAGACCTAGGCTCTATAAAAATTTTAGACTCTGAAGATCTATCTGCAAACGTCGTAATTGCTTCCTTGTATATCGAAAAGATACTTGGACTTTGCAAACCTAAAATATTTAAAGCATATGGCAAATTTCCAGAATCCTCTTTGGATGTCTCAATTGTTATTGATGATTCCATAAAATGGGGAAGTGTAGAAAATATCATAAGAAAATCAGGCGGATCCTTATTAAAAGATATCCAGGTAATAGATGCTCCGTATCTTTATGAAAAAGGCAGCTTGCCACAATTCCATAAGAACATGCTAAACGATGGTAAGAAAAATATATTATTCAGGCTGGTTTTTGCCTCAGAAGAACGCACCTTGAGCTCCTCGGAAATTTCTGAGATTCATGCTATAATTACTAAGGGTCTGGAGAATGAATTAAACGCAGAAATTCGCTAATATATGGCAAAAAAAGATACTGAAAAAGATTTGAAGAAAGCTGGCAAACCAGCAAGTTATAATGCTGAGAATATTACTGTTCTTGAAGGTCTGGAACCTGTCAGAAAACGCCCTGGGATGTATATCGGTTCTACAGGGGAAGCAGGCTTGCATCACTTGATCTGGGAAGTTGTAGATAACTCTGTCGACGAGGCAATGGCAGGCTATGCCACTCGTATTGACGTTACAATACAAAAAGATGGTGGAGTGCGCGTTAGCGATAACGGGCGCGGTATTCCAGTTGACCTGCACAAACAAACAAAGAAGTCAGCCTTAGAAACAGTCATGACCGTTTTGCATGCCGGTGGAAAATTCGGTGGGGATGCATCTGGCTACAAAGTTTCCGGCGGATTGCACGGAGTCGGAGCCGCTGTCGTCAATGCTCTTTCTACGGATATGTCCGTACAAGTCAAACGAGACCAAGTTGTTTACGAACAGACTTATAAGAAAGGTGTGCCTCAGGGTAAGGTTAAAGAAATCGGTAAGGTTTCTAAAAATGATCCTGTACAAACCGGTACGACCACAGTTTTTTATCCTGATGTCGAGATTTTCACGACTGTAGACTTTAAGCTTAAGACCGTTTTGGAACACTTACGCTCTCAGGCATATTTGACCAAGGGTCTACACTTTAAGATTACCGACGAGCGCGAGGGTATTACTTATCAGTATTACTTTGAAGGTGGAGTCATTTCATATATCCGTCAGCTTAACCGCAGGCGCAAAGTAAAGAATGAACCTATATATATCAACAAAATTTCTGATGATATATTGGTTGAAGTCGCCATCCAATATACCGAAGACTATGATGAGACTGTTTTGGCGTACGCGAACAATGAGTACAATCCAGAAGGTGGAATGCACGTTACCGGATTCCGTACGGCTTTAACACGCTCTATAAATAGTTACGCTGTAAAGAGCAATTATCTCAAAGAATCAGACAAGCTCACGGGTGAAGATATGCGTGAAGGTTTGACCGCAATCATTTCGGTTAAACTTCCAAACCCACAATTCGAAGGTCAGACTAAAGCAAAATTAGGAAATCCAGAAGTTCGAACAGCTGTTGATAGCGTAGTCTCTTCAGCTTTGGAATCTTATTTTGAAGAGCATCCTCAGGAAGCTTCTAAAATTATCGAAAAGGCTCTGTTGGCATCCAAGGCTAGACTTGCTGCCAGAGCGGCTCGTGATTCCGTCATTCGCAAAGGAGTATTAGAAGGACTGACCTTGCCTGGAAAACTATCGGATTGTTCCGAATCTGATCCTTCCAAATGTGAAATGTATATTGTTGAGGGAGACTCCGCTGGTGGTACTGCGAAGCAAGGAAGAAACAGAAAGTATCAAGCTATTCTGCCTTTGCGCGGAAAAATCTTGAATGTCGAGCGCGCAAGATTAGATCGTATGCTCTCATCCGAGATGATCAAGAATCTGATTATCGCTATGGGTGCCGGTGTCGGCGAACAATTTGATATCGAAAAACTTCGCTATCATAGAATGATTATTATGACCGATGCTGACGTCGACGGTGCTCATATTAGGACTTTGTTGCTGACTTTGTATTACAGATATTTCCCAGAAATAATTCAGCGTGGATATCTTTATATTGCTCAGCCACCGCTATTCAAAATAAACGTCGGAAAGAATCACAAGTATGCTTTTTCCGAAGAAGAAAGAGATAGCATTATAACTGCCATGCTTGCGGAAAAAGAAGAGAAAAAATCGCAACGAGCTGCTCTTAAAAAAGGGAAAGGTAAACAGGAAGAAGTTCTGGAAGACGAAGATACAGACTCCGAAGAGATAGAGCAGGGAAGCGAAGTCAGTGAAGAAGCCAAGCTTAAAGGCTATTCAGTCCAGCGCTATAAAGGTTTGGGAGAAATGAATGCCGAGCAGCTTTGGGAAACGACAATGGATCCCAAAGGTAGGATAATGTTACAGGTCAGGATAAATGATGCGGAAAAAGCTTCAGAAACATTCGAAACACTTATGGGCGATGAAGTCGCTCCTCGCAAGCGCTTTATCCAAGCGCATGCCAAAAATGTAAAAAATCTGTCCTTCTAATGATAAGAGCCTCTGACAAGAGGCTCTTTAAGTAATTTGCATTTATTCGGCGCCATATGTTATAATCCCAGTGTTAATAAGGCCTCGTGGCCTTTTAAAAAAGCCTTTAATTAGGCAACTGATTATTATTTCCTTGCAACAAAACAATGGGAAAAGTTATTCAATACTTCTTGGAAGTTAAAAGCGAATTGGCAAAGGTTGTTTGGCCTACTCGCAAAGACACCACACGTTATACTTTAATCGTTATTGCTTTTGCCATTTGTATGGCTGCAATTTTAGGTGCCGCCGATTATGGCTTAACCCAGGTTCTCGCTAAATTTATTAATTCATAAAAAGTTATGCCACGTCAGCTAGTCACAGGAGAAAAACATTGGTATGTTTTGCATACATACTCCGGATATGAAGATAGCGTCGCTTTCAATTTGAAGCAGCGTATCGATTCCATGGATATGCAAGATAAGATTTTCGATGTTATCGTCCCTAAAGAAAAAAAGATAAAGATACGCGACAGCAAGCGCGTTACCGTAGAAGAGAAAATCTTCCCTGGATACGTAATTGTCGAAATGATTGTTACTGATGATTCTTGGTATGTTGTACGTAATACGCCTAACGTCACTGGTTTCGTCGGTTCTGGAACAGTACCAACTCCAATATCAGAAGAAGAGATTGCATATCTAAAGTCGAGAATGGGAATTCAAGAGCCAAAATACAAGATTGATTTTGCCGTGAGTGATTTGGTCAAAGTTTTGGACGGACCATTCAAAGATTACGAAGGAAAAGTTTCAGAAGTTGATGAGTCAAAAGGCAAAGTAAAAGTTCTTGTATCCATCTTTGGTAGAGAAACTCCTTTGGAACTTGATTTTCTCCAGGTTAAGAAAGCTTAATTCATTTATATATTTAATTAACGCCGTTACAACGGCAAAAGAAAGGATGGTTGTTTCCGCGACAAGTCGTGGAATCGTAGCTCCTGCAAACTAAAATTTGTAAGAGAACCATAAGCAATATGGCAAAAAAGATAAAGACAATGGTAAAGATCCAGCTTCCAGCTGGAAAGGCAACTCCTGCGCCACCAGTAGGTACAGCGCTCGGGCCCCACGGCATTAACATTGCTGATTTTACCAGACAGTTTAATGAGCGCACCGCTCCAATGGGCGACCTCATCATCCCTGCTGAAATCACGATCTTTGAAGATCGCAGCTTCACCTTTATTTTAAAAACTCCTCCAGCCGCAGTCTTGATCAAGAAGGCTTTGGGTTTGGAAAAAGGTTCAGCAAATCCTCTTAAGAACAAAGTCGGTAAGATTACCATGGCTCAAATTCGTGAAATTGCCGAAAGGAAAATGCCGGATTTGAATGCTAATGATCTTGCTGCCGCGGAAAAAATCGTTGCTGGAACAGCTCGTTCAATGGGCGTAGAAGTTATAGACTAATTATTTAGTTTCTATTAACTAACAACATAAATATATGACATTCATCGTTTACCTGGTTCTGTTCGTAATAGTCTTTGTCGTCTTGCCGGGTTTACGCATTGTTCAGCAATACGAAATCGGTGTGGTCTTTAGGTTCGGCAGGTTCGTATCAGTTCGTAATCCAGGTTTAAATCTGATTATTCCTTATATTGATCAACTCAAAAGGGTTGATATGAGAACTGTGACATTGCCGATTCCAGCACAGCAGATTATTACTAAAGATAACGTTTCTTTGGATATATCAGCAGTCGCTTACTTCCATGTCACTGATGCCTTAAAAAGTATCATAGCCATCCAGAACGTGTCTTCCGCAATTAACCAAATTGCCCAGACATCCGTGAGGAACATTGTCGGTAAATTCCAATTAGATGAGATTTTGAGTGAACGGGAGAGAATCAACTCAGAGATTACAAAAGTTCTGGATAGTAACACGGAGTCTTGGGGCGTAATCGTTTCCCTGGTAGAAATCAAAGATATCACTTTGCCTGACAGCATGCAGAGAGCTATGGCCAAACAGGCCGAAGCGGAACGTGAAAAACGCGCTAAGATTATTTCTGCCGAAGGTGAATTCATGTCCGCTCAAAAGCTTGCTGATGCCGCAGATATCATGATGCAGCATCCGATCGCTTTACAACTTAGAAATTTGCAGACAATGTCAGAGATTTCGGTAGAGAAGAATTCAACAATTATCTTCCCGGCACAGTTCTTTAGCACAATCAAAGATGTGCAAAAGTTCGTTGACCAGGAAAAACTAGGGTAATATATGTCGACATTCTCAGAAAATATTCGAAAGATATATTTTTACGCGGTCTCGCTCATCTCGCTTTTGATGATAATCATAGCGGGTGTAAGTCTGATAAATCTAGCGTTGAGATCATGGGTATTCACAAAAGCTGATTCAACAAGCAATTATACTTATGTTTGTCCGGCGACTACATCATCCACTCCTGATGCTAAGACAGTATCTTGCGATACTACAGCTCAAGCACAACAGGCGCATGATCAAATGGTTTCGCAAAGAGAAAGCACTGCTGCTCAAGATGTCGCTTTGCTCTTGATAGGAATCCCAGTTTTCTTGTATCACTGGAAGAAAGTCAATAAAGAAGTTTAATAATTTAAATCAATTAATTTGTGGGAGGCTATAAATAGCCGTTTACCACGAAAGGGAAATATGAAAATAACAAAACGCCAGAAAGTAAATAACGCACTCGTCGATAGGAATAAACTTTACACAATCGAAGAAGCTGCGGAATTGGCAAAGAAGACAGCTAACACAAAGTTCAACGGATCGATAGAAGTGCATATTCGTTTAGGAATAGATCCTAAGAAAACCGATCAGGCTGTCAGAGGCTCTATCACTTTACCGAATGGAACAGGTAAGACAAAAAAAGTTGCCGCTTTCGTAAGTGAAGGAAAAGAAGCCGAAGCCAAGCAAGCCGGAGCCGCAATTGTCGGTGGTGAGCAGCTGGTCAAGCAGATTCGCGAGACCGGTGTTACGGATTTTGAAATAGCAGTTGCCGAACCTGCCATGATGAAGAACCTAGCGACTATCGCTAAAATTCTTGGACAAAGAGGCTTGATGCCAAATCCAAAGACTGGAACAGTCACTGACAATATCGCCGGAATCATCAAAGAGATTTCCGCTGGTAAAGTTGATTACAAAAACGACAACACTAGCAACATCCACCAGATAGTAGGCAAGGCTAACTTTGAAACCTCTAAGCTTGTAGAGAACGTCAAAGCTTTCATCGAAGCTGTCAGTGCTTCAAAACCACAGACAGTCAAAAAGCAGTTTATTGCCAGCATCTCCATGAACGCGACAATGGGACCTGGAATCAAAGTAAAATTGAACTAAATTCATTCAAAAAAACACGTCCTGATAAAATTGGGGCGTGTTTTTTCTTAATTAAAATTCTCTGCTATAATTAACTCAAAGCAATTAAGATATTTAAAAATGATCCTTTCAGACAGAGATATCAAAGAATGTTTAAAAATAGGTAAGATTGTCATCGATCCGTTGTTCCCAGATTCTATACAGCCAGCCTCTGTTGATCTGCATTTGGGTGCGGATTTTTTGGTCTTCAAAAATAATTCGCATGTTGCCATTGATCCTAAAGAAAAACTTGATGGAATGATGGAGAGTATGTCCATAAACGAAAAGAAGCAATTTGTCATCCATCCTGGTGAATTTGCTTTAGGTATGACTTATGAGACAGTTGGAGTAGACACAGATATGGTTGGGCGTCTAGAAGGGAAGAGCTCTCTCGGAAGAATTGGTTTAATCATCCATGCAACTGCAGGCTACATAGATCCCGGGAATAAATTAAAAATAACTTTAGAATTACATAATATTGCGAACCTACCAATTATTCTTTATTACAAGATGCCAATTGCTCAGATCTCATTTACTCCACTTTCTTCAGAAGCGGATGTACCCTATGGGAAAAAGAAATTGAACAGTAAATATTATGGTGCAACAAAGCCTCAGGCATCGCAATATTACAAGAATTTTTTGAAAGGTAGTTGGCAGGATTTTAAATAATAATATTTTTGTAAGGATTATATATAAGATGCAAGCGAAAATTTCCAGGTTGGTAGAAGGTATAGAATTACCATCTTATAAAACCACAGAGGCGGCGGGTTTTGATATTGCCGCAGCGGAAGACATTATTGCTAAAGCAGGGGAGGTTACATTAATCCATACGGGTTTGGTTATAGAAGCGCCAGAAGGGTATTTTCTGATGCTTTCTGCGCGTAGTAGCCTAGCTCCTAAAAAGGGCCTGATTCTTTCTAACGGTATAGGCGTTATTGATAGAGATTATTCTGGCCCAACAGATGAGATACTCTTACAAGTATATAATTTTGGTAATAGCGATGTAGAAATAAAGAAAGGTGAACGCTTAGTCCAGGGTATATTTATGCCCATACAACAAGTTGAATGGATAGAATCTTCATCAATTAGAGATGAGGATCGTGGTGGGCACGGGTCCACGGGTGGTTATTCCAGTGATGTTAAGATATAAAATCTAATATACCTGAAGCTTAAAATGCAAAATAAACACAAGGAACATAAATTAATATTAGGAATTTCTGGTGAGCTCCTAGCTGGTAAGAGTACAGCCTCTGATTTTTATATAAAGAATTTTAATGCTAAACATTTCAAATTTTCTAGATTACTAGATGATATTTTGAATGTTTTAAATTTGTCATTAAATCGTTTTAATGAACAAGAAATGTCCGTCTTTCTTAAAACATTATTTGGTGATGAGATTTTGGCATATGCTTTGGCCCAATCAGCCAAAAAATCTACGAGAGAATTTATACTTTTTGATGGTATTAGGCAACCAATAGAGGCCGTTACTCTTAAGAAGATATTGCCGGAATTCCAGTTTATTTATATCCAAACTTCCTTAGAAATTAGATATCAGAGAATGCTAAAGAGATTTGAAAAGCCGGAAGATAGCACCCAAACTTTTGAAGAATTCAAAGATAGTCAGACTCATAAAGCAGATATTCAAATAACCGAGCTTAAGCAATACGCCGATTATGTGATTAATAATGATTCCGCTCTGGAAGATTTTAAAACTCAATTGACCAAAATAGCCACTAGAGATTATACAAAATGAGTACACCAATATCAACAGATCTAAAAATTATAGGATTAATAGGATCCAAGGTTGCCGGAAAAGGAACGGTGGCAGCATATATTAAGTGTAAATATGGGGCTGAGGTTTTAAATCATTCCGACATTCTTTACCAGATATTGTCGATGCTTTCTCTTCCGAGTACGAGAGAGAATGCGATTAAACTTGTGGCTTTACGCAAAACCTTCGGCGAAGATACTTTGATTAATGCTTTGAATAAAAAAATATCAGAAGCCAAATCAAAGTTAATTGTAGTTACAGGTATTAGGTTTGAAAATGAATTAGCAAATATTCGTAAATATTCTCAAAATGCAATTTGGTATATAGATGCACCATTAGAACTTAGATACGAAAGACAATGTGCCAGACGCGAAAGAGATGATGATAGCACAATGTCATACGAAGAATTCTTAAAATTAGAAAGTAAAATTACAGAAACTGGAATAGAAGAATTGGGAAGAAAGGCCGATATAATTATAGATAATAGTGGCTCGCTAGAGGATCTATATAAAAAGTGTGATGAGGCTGTAACAACTTTAAAATTTATAAATTAACTTTGAATTATGACTACTGGAAAACTTATAGTTATTGACGGTATTGATGGTTCTGGGAAAGGCACTCAGACAAGGATGCTGCAAGAACATTTAACTAAAGAGGGTTATGATGTTGTGAGTGTGGACTTTCCTCAATATGGTAGTAAATCCGCTGGACCGATAGAAGAATATTTGAATGGTAAATACGGAAAGTTAGATCCGTACAGAGCATCTATTCTTTATGCTGTGGACCGTCATGATGCTAGTTATAAATTGCGCGAATGGTTGGACGCCGGGAAAATCATTATTTCTAATCGTTATGTAACAGCTAATGCGGGACATCAAGGTGGTAATATTTCTGATCCAGGAGAAAGAGACAAATATTTTACATGGCTTAATAATTTGGAATATGAAATCTTTGGAATTCCCAAACCGGACTTGAACATAATCATACATGTACCCGCGGAAACCGCTCAAAAGCTTGTCGATAAAAAGAACTCCGAACAACGAGTTTACAACGAAGGTAAAAAAAGGGATATACTTGAGGCAGACATAGAACATCTTAAGCACGCCGAAAAAATATTCTTGGAGATTGCCGAAAAGTTCCCAAATATGGTCTTGCTGGAATCCGTGGATGAGAATGGTAAAATGCTTTCTCCGGAATCGGTTCATAATAAACTATGGGATATAGTATTAAAAGAAATTAAATAAAACACCAATGCAAGAAGACGACATCTTAAAACAAAAAGAAATATTACAAAATTATGTGACTTCTTGTGAAGAGAATGTTTTTGCTATCAGGAACATGCCGGGCTTGGTTGGTGCGGCCTACGCTAGATATTCTCGCGCTAAAGGTGGCTTTAGAGAAACGCTTTTAAAAGAATTCATCAACGAAGGCGTTGTTGATTTTAAACATGCTGACGAACTAATCGCTCGTGTCCTGGTTGCCTACGGAGATGACTCTGTAGGGGAGCTAGAAGGCGCGCATATTTCTTTTGAAAAGATTTCCATGCTTGCAACTAAGGAAATTGAAGATCACAGGATTGGTGGTTCGCCAATCGAACAATCTACAAGATATGTTCTTTATGATCAAAAGAATGAGGATGGCAGTTGGTTATACTATAAAGGAGATGAACTTTCTAAAGATCCAGATTTTGGTGATCTCTATATAAAAACCAACGACTTCATTTTCCAGACATATTCCGAATTGGTTGAACCAATGAAGAAATATTTCTCCGGACTAAAACCAATTGAAGATGCCGAATATGATATCAATGGTGATGGTAAAAAAGAAAAGCTTGCCGAATTAACCGATGAAAAAGAGATCAAAGCATTCAACCAAACTTATACCTTTGATTTGCGTTCCAAAGCTTGTGATGTTTTGCGCTATTTGCTTCCTTTATCAACCCTGACAAATGTTGGGTTGTTTGGTAATGGTAGGTTTTATCAGAACATGATTACTCATTTGTTGTCGCACGACACGCCTGAATTTATCGGTCTAGGCGAAAAGGCTTTGAGCGCGGCATCCGAAGTAATTCCTCAGTACGTCCGCCGAGCCAAACGAAATGAATATGATTCATTGAGTCGCAAAAATATGTTTGAATTTTCGGCTAAATTATTACAATCGGAAAAACTTGAAGATGTCACTGAATTTCCATCTTATGTGCTTATGGACAAGGGAGAAAAATATATAACCGATGCCATTGCTCAGAGGGGTGCTGGCCCGGTAGTGATCAAAAATGCAATGCAAGAAGTCAGGGATTCAGTAGAAATTTCAGCAATGCTTTATCCTTACACAAATCATTCTTGGACAGCATTGAGAGAAAGAGTACTCTCGATGGATAGTGATGCGAAACAGGAAGTCGTCAAAGCTTATTTGGGTACCAGAAGTAATCGTCGAGAGCGACCAGGGCGTGCTTTAGAAGCAGGATATGAATATGAGTTTGATCTTGTCACCGACTGGGGCGTATATAAAGACCTTATGCGTCATCGTATGAATAGCCAGCAACGCCAGCTGTTCACGACCGATTTAGGTTTTAACACGCCAAAAGAGATTGTCGAAGCTGGATTAACCGATCGCTTTGATGAATGTATAGAAAAATCCAAAGCGCTTTTTGAGATTATGCGCAAGAAAAATCCAATGCTCGCGCAATACGCGGTACTGCATGGAAACTTTGTGCGTTGGACAATCTCGATGTCCGATAAGGAAGCAATGCACATGCTCGAATTAAGGACTACTCCTCAAGGGCATCCATCATATCGTAAGGCTAGCCAAGAAATGCATAAATTAATTATCGCAAGAAGCGGTTGGCGCGCGGAAATGATGGCGTATGTGGATTACAACGATTACTATTGGTCCAGGGGAGATTCGGAAGCAAGGCAGAGAGTAAAAGAAAGAGAACTGGACGAAAAGTTTCATCATGTAAATGAATAGATAAGTAATCAATCCGACAACTAAAATGAATGAACTAATCAAATCTATAGAACAGCTCTTGGCAGATGTGAGAGTTCTAAAGGAGCGCCTTTGACCTCAATCAAAAAAGACAACGTTATGTAGAGATTGAGGGCGTCATGCAGCTACCTGATTTTTGGAACGATCAAGAGCACGCCCGTAAGATATCAGAAGAATACGCATCGCTTAAAAATCAGATTGATTTTTTTGATGGGATAGAAGCAGAGATAAATTCTTTGATGGAATTTTCTTATGCTTATGAGAAACAAGAAAACAGGGATGAACCTAAAGATACCGCTCCGGGCTCTCCAATATCTGAAGAAAAACAATATGTGCAAGAACAATATGCGTCGTTGCATAAACGTTATGAAGAAACGCGCATAGCAGCCATGCTTTCTGGAAAGTATGATGGGCATGGGGCGATACTTTCTGTACACGCAGGCGCAGGTGGAAGCGATGCTCAAGATTGGGCGGAAATGCTCCTTAGAATGTTCATAAGATATGCCGAATCAAAAAAATTAAAAGTTGAGGTTCTGGAAACTTCCAAAGGGAGCGAAGCCGGAATCAAGAGCGCTATTATCGAGGTACTCGGATTCAATGCTTATGGTATGTTAAAAAGCGAAGCCGGAGTGCATAGGCTTGTTAGGCTTTCTCCTTTTAATCCTACACATACCAGAGAAACTTCTTTCGCTTTGGTCGAAGTCTTACCAATCATTGAGCATGGCGAATTTGAGATTGACCCAAAGGATATAAAGATGGAGGTCTCTACCGCTTCTGGTCATGGCGGGCAGAGCGTAAATACGACTTACTCAGCAGTAAGGCTGACGCATATCCCGACTGGAATAAAAGTCTCTATACAAAATGAAAGATCCCAATCTCAAAATAAAGAGAAAGCATTAGAGATATTATATTCTAGACTTTTGGTCTTAGAAGAAGAAAAAAGAGCATCGGAAAGAAAGGAACTCAGAGGAGAATTCCATAGTCCAGAATGGGGGAGTCAAATTCGCAGTTACGTCCTGCATCCTTATAAACTAGTCAAAGACCACCGTAGTGCTTATGAATCAACCGATCCTGAATCAGTACTCAATGGAGAGTTGGACGAATTCGTCGAGAAATATTTGGAGACTATGATAGGAAAGTAGTCAGTTATGCACTTTTAGCTGTTTACTAAAATATTTTTGTGTTACAATCAATATATGATTCAGTTTGAAAAGGTTACAAAATTTTACGGAACGCACAAAGCTTTAGATGAAGTCAGCTTGCAAGTAAAAGCTGGTGATTTTATATCCGTTGTTGGCCAATCCGGCGCAGGAAAATCAACTTTATTAAAGTTGATTTTTGCCGAAGAACAGCACGATGGCGGTAAAATATATATTGACGGTATCGACATGAGCACTGTTCCAAAAAAAGAAATTCCTTATTTAAGAAGGAAGATCGGAATGGTTTTTCAGGACATCAAACTCCTGCCTAAAAAGACAGCTTTTGAAAATATTTCTTTTGCCATGGAAGTTGGTGGTTACGGTAGAGAGCAGATAGAAACAGACGTGCCTAAAATTTTAGAAATAGTCGATTTGTCTTCGAAGAGAAACAGTTTTCCTGACGAGATGTCTGGCGGTGAACGTCAGAGGGTAGCTATCGCCAGAGCCCTAGCGCATAAGCCGCTGCTTCTTTTAGCCGATGAGCCTACCGGTAATTTGGACGAAATCAACAGCAGGGAAATAATGGATCTACTTTTGAAGATAAATAGTTTTGGAACGACCATAATTCTTGCCACTCATGCCAAGGAGCTGGTTAACCGTATTCAAAAAAGAGTTATAACCATAGAGAATGGAAGAATTATTTACGAGCAGCAGCAAGGTTCGTATAAGCTATAAATAAAACACATGGCAAAAAATAAAAGATATAGAATAACATTTTTGTCGATCATCCGTTCGATAAAAACCAGCATAATCAATTTTTGGAGAAATATCTGGCTTTCAACAGCGGCGACTTTGATTATGGTCGTAACTCTGATTATTCTGACGGTAACCGCGTTGATTGTAAGCATCAGCAGCTATGCCATAAAAAACGTACAGCAAAGGGTTGATGTAAGTATTTATTTTAATACACAAACTAGCGAAGACCAGATTAATCAGGTCAGGAGTCAGTTAGAGTCTCAGTCGCAAGTGGCCTCAGTGCAATATATTTCCGCTCAAGACGGCTTGAATGCTTTTAAGAATCATCATGCTAATGATCAAGTCATAATAAAATCTTTAGGTGAACTTTCGAGCAATCCGATTCCTGCAACTTTGCAAGTAAAAGCGAAGGAACTTAATCAGTATGATTCAATCGTACAATTCGTCAGCCAGGATCAATTCAAATCATATATCTCAAAGATAAATTATGATGACAATAGGGATATAATTCAAAGACTCTCAAAGATATTATCTACGCTTAAAGAAACCGGAATTATTTTAGCAATCATTTTCTCTTTCATCGCAATTTTAGTCATCTTCAATACCATAAGACTGACAATCTATAATCGTCGTGAAGAAGTGGAAATCATGCGTTTAGTCGGCGCAACCGATTGGTATATACGTTGGCCGTTTATTATCGAAAGCATGATGTATGCTGTAATCGCCGTTATTATTACATCTCTTTTGCTTTTTCCTGCACTCCATTATATTATCCCGGCAATCAACGAATACGTGGGCGCAGACGCCAATACAGCCTTCAAATTTATCAATTATTGGCTTCTATTTGGCGGAGAATTATTTATTGCTCTGTTCTTGGGGGTATTATCCAGTTTCGTGGCTATAAGAAGATATCTGAAACTTTAGTTAGTTAAATTTTGCATATTTCATAACCTTGTGTATAATAGAAAAGAGCCAAAACACAGTCTCTCAGTAGATTGTGTTTTTTGTTAAAAATCCATTAACCAAAGGGGTTACGATGAAGGTGCTACTTATTAAAGACGTATCCGGTGTTGGTAAAAAAGGGGAAGTCAAAGATTTCGCGGATGGCTACGCTAAGAATTTTCTTATTGCCAAAGGCTTTGCCAGACTTGCAACCCAACAGATTATTTCTACCGCAAAGAATGAAGAGCTCCAGCAAAAGAACAAGAAGGAAAAATTAGATAAGCGAAACTTGGAATTCAAAAGTAAATTAGACGGTAGAGTCTTTACTTTTGTATTGAAGACAGGAGCTAATAAGCAACTCTTCGGCTCAGTACACGAGCAGGATATAGTCGAAAAAATTAAATCTAAGTTGAATATCGATATAGAAAAAAGGAATATCATCTTGCCAAAGCAAATGAAGCAGGTTGGCGAATATGAGTGCGAAGTAAAAATTGTTTCAGGGGTCTCGGCTAAAATTAAAATTAATATAACTTCACAGGGAAATGAATAAAGCAACTTTAAAAAAAGGCGTCAACAAAAAAACAGTCAGAAGCGCGGTTGTCAAAAAACAAAAGAAAATCCCAAAATTTATTTTTATATCTGGTGGAGTCATTTCTGGAATAGGGAAGGGCATTACTTCGGCTTCCATTTCGGCTATTTTAAAATCAAAAGGATATACAATCTCTCCAGTTAAGATTGATATGTATCTGAACCAAGATGCTGGAACAATTCGCCCTCAAGAACATGGCGAAGTTTTTGTAACGCAAGATGGTGTAGAGACCGATCAGGATTTAGGTCATTATGAACGTTTTACCGATGTTCCTGTCCTGAGGGCAAATTATATAACCACAGGTCAAATTTACGCGGAAGTTTTGCGCAAAGAAAGAGCTTTTGAATACAACGGTGAGGACGTCGAAGCTATTCCACATGTTACCGATGAAATTATTCGCAGATTGCTAGTAGCTTCAAAATCCGGAGATATCACTATCGTCGAACTCGGTGGAACGGTTGGAGAATATCAAAACGGAATATTCTTTGAAGCCAGCAGATTAATGAAGTTCAGATACCCTCACGACGTCGTCCATGTCCACGTGGCATATTTGCCGATTCCGTCCTATTTAGGAGAGATGAAGTCCAAGCCGGTGCAACAATCGGTCAGGACTCTTAATTCCATGGGTATAGAGCCTGATATCGTTGTCGGCAGATCAGAGCGCGTATTGGACGAAAAGCGCAAAGAACGCGTTGCTTTGTTCTGCAACGTTGAAAAAAGAGCAGTTATTTCAAATCCAGATGTAAAATCAATTTATGAAGTTCCTGTGATTTTAGATCAACAAAAAACCGGCGATATTATTTTAGAGAAATTAGGTTTAAAATCTCTTAATAAGGATATGCATCAATGGCGCAATTTGGTAAAGAAAATTCATAGCCTAACGAAGGAAGTGAATATAGCTGTTGTCGGTAAGTACTTCGGTACAGGGAGTTATGAGTTAGCTGATTCCTATGTATCAGTCATTGAATCATTAAAGCACGCAGCCTGGGCAAATAACGTAAGTCCAAAATTGACCTGGATAGACTCTTTAAAGGTAGAAGAGCAAGGTGCAAAGAAGATACTCGAAGGCTTTGATGGTATTGTCGTACCTGGAGGTTTTGGTTCTCGTGGTACCGAAGGAATGATATCTGCGGTTCGATATGCTAGAGAAAACAAGGTACCATATTTAGGTTTGTGTTATGGCATGCAAATGGCAACAATAGAATTTGCGCGAAATGTGGCAAAGATGCGCAATGCCAATACAACTGAAGTTGACGAAAAAACTAAATATCCAGTGATCCATATAATGCCTGATCAAGAAAAGAAACTTCTCCTCAGAGATTATGGTGCAAGTATGCGCCTCGGAGCATGGGATTGTATCTTAGTTAAAGACACAAAAGCAATGGCTCTGTATGAACAAAAGAAAATCTCCGAGCGTCATAGACACCGTTATGAATTCAATAACGATTTCCGCAAACAGTTAGAGGATGCAGGATTAGTTATATCAGGGACATCTCCTGATGGTCAGCTTGTAGAGATAATAGAATTGAAGGATCACCCATTCTTTATTGGTTCACAATTCCATCCAGAGTTTCAGTCTCGACCGTTGCGACCGCATCCGCTCTTTAAAGGTTTTATGAAGGCAGCTGTTGCCTTGAGCAATAAAAAGTAAAATTACTTTAATCAAAATAAAAATCCCGAGCCGTGCTCGGGATTTTTATTTATAGTTTTGTAATTATTCTACTACGTTTACGATTCTGACTTTGTCTAATGTTCCAGTAAAACGTTTAATTTGTTTCTTACTGAATTTTACGACGCCTGCGGCAGAAGCGTATAGAGTGCCGTCTCCACCCATTTTTACATTCTTACCTGCACGGAATTTGCTTCCATGTTGTCTGACTATTACGTTTCCAGATTGAATTTTTTGTCCGCCGAACAGTTTTACGCCAAGTCTTTTAGAGACGCTGTCTCGGCCTAACGAGGTACTGCCACCGGCCTTCTTATGTGCCATATGTCTTTACTATCCTAAGTTTTAATTACTTTTAAATGTTAAAATTTCTCTAGCTACGATTTGGTCTTTGCGGTCGTAAATTATAGAATTCCTTCCGGTGACCTTTAAGAAAGGTGATATTTCTTTAACTTTTGCTGGGAAATGATCTATAATAGTGTACCCTAAATCAGTTATAAAGTCAATCGAAGGGAACATTTTATAGTCCTTTTCGCTTAGTCTGTAAGCGGGGAGACAAATAACGACTGTTCCGCCAGGCTTGAGCATCTTCTTGAACTCTTCAAAGGATGCTTTCCAGATATCTTTTAATTGGGCAAAATTGGCCTCAATTTGGTGTTCTCTTGGTAACTCCGAGTACATAGGTCCGAGAGTCCCTTCTGTCACTACAGCCCCAAATTTAGGCTCTTTAAAGACCTTAGAAATATCCTTAACATCCGCTGTTTCTAAGAAGTATTTACCAGGAGCTACTTTATAGCGATTCCTGAACCATTCCAGGTTCTTTTCGCTGTTAAATATGGCTGTCTGGTTGATATCTGCGCCATAAACCTTGTAGCCAAGAAGTATGCCTTCTTGTAATATCGTGCCGACACCACAGAAAGGATCTAAGATATTCGCGTTTTTTGCGGCTCCGCTAAAATTAAGCATTATCTGCGCAACTTTTGGTGGTATCATTCCTTGCTTTTCATCTCTTACAGGGCGCTGATAATCACGTCTGCCGTAATCCTCAAAATCCTGAACGGCTAAAGTTTTTCCAACAAAAATTCTATCGATATCTGCAAAAACACAGATCTCTGCTCCTTTTTGGAGTAGGGAATTCTTCGTCACATTTACAGAGGGGAGAGATAGGGCATTAAATTCAGGAAGAACAGCTCTCAGACTTATGCCTGAAACTTGTAATGATTTTTTAATAAACATTCCAAGTCTGCGAGGTTCACCTAAAGCTTGAACCATAGGATTAAGCAGGTAAACACTTAGTCCGAACTGTTTTTTCCCAACATATTCCTTAAAGTAATCTTTTTTTAATGTGCTTGGTTTAAAATAATTCTGTAACGCAAAGTTCACGGAATCGCGTTCGCGCTTTTTTAGCACATCCAACACTTTAGCAATCTTTACTGTTCCTCCGAGCTCCCTTTGCAACTGCTCAAAATCTAAACTTTGCTCGGTTTCGATAATGACGGCCTCTTTGGAAATCGCTCGGATAACAAAAGTAATATCTTTCTTTTGGAGAACCTCAATAAGTTCAGCTAAAGACAGCGTGTAAACCCTTCCGAGAATGAAGGCGTATATCATAATTAAATGAAATCCTCAATTATGCAAATTAAAAAATTTATCTTATCAAAAAAAGCTGTACTAGGTTTGGCTGTTCTTCTGTTGCTTGTTTCAGCCGGAGGCGTGATGGCAAGCTATCACTCAGCGCATAGTAGTACACAAGGCAATAATACATCGCAATCGGCTTTGAATCAATACCAGAATAATAAAAACTCTGATCCTACTCAGCAGGGTGGGGAAGGAGTGCAGGCAAATCAATCGTCAAATTCCAGTACGAGCAAAAATACCGTCGCTAAGGCAAAGACTGCGACAGCAAAAACAACTGCATCTAAATCTGCTGCAGTCGTTAATACGGATTGCTTAATCAAAGCTAAAACGGTAGCTAAAACCGGTAAAAAGCTGTTCTATCTGCCAAATGATTCTTCTTATAGTAAGGTAAAAGCCACTGAATGCTTTAAGACTGCGGACGAAGCAGTCGCTGCGGGTTATCAAAATGCCAGTCAAAAATAATCTTTGACACGCTCAGCGCTGACCTCTACAATTTAGAGCATGAAAACCAAGAATAAACTTTCTAATTTGGTGTATCTGGATTACGCTGCAATAACCCCTATAGATCCAGAAGTACAAAAATATATGGACGAAGAGGGTCAGAAATGTTTTGGCAACCCATCAAGCATACACTCCGTTGGTCTGATGGCGGCAAAAAGTCTTTCTAATAGCAGAAGGAAAATTGCTGACATTTTAGATTGTCGAGAACAAGAAATATTTTTTACCGCTGGCGGAACCGAATCTGACAACATGGCGATCTTGGGTCGCGTCAGAAAATTTATTTTTGGTAAAAAGAAAATCAAGCCGCATGTGATAACTACGGTTATTGAGCACCATGCGGTTCTGAATTCTTGTAAAG
>Ga0302274_10000392_pt1 | contig 45215 bp, 32 predicted proteins | sample III_Bog_N2_1_FD_198755 | JGI IMG/M metagenome (GOLD analysis project Ga0302274, IMG submission 198755) | Peat permafrost microbial communities from Stordalen Mire near Abisko, Sweden - III_Bog_N2_1 | ecosystem: Environmental > Terrestrial > Soil > Wetlands > Peat | place: Sweden: Abisko...
AGGCGTCTTTGTATTTCGCGGTAGGTCCAATATAGGATTTGTAGGCCTTGTCAAGCGCGGCAATCGCGCCATCGGTCGCTTCCGTGTCTTCATCTTCCGGCTCGTTATAAAGCAGCGCGACCTGGAAGTGAGTTTTGCTTGCGACCTTTTGTAACACCGCGAAGTTACTGTCCGAGAAAGGCGCGCTGTCGCCATACCAGTCGACGACAAAAGCGGAGACCCCCATTGCGCGAGCCTGTTCAATCTGTTTATGCAAGACTTTAGGATCGTGGCTGGAGTAGCCGACATCATTGTGACTGTGATCGCCGAACCATGGCATATACACTGCCAGCAACGTCGGCATGGGGGCTGGCGAATGATTCACAGGGAGGACGTGACTCATGCCCGCCTCGGGAGCATCGCACCCTCGCACTATCGCAAAGTACGCCATCAGAATGCACAGGAATGCCTTGGGCAAGTAAAGACTCCACTCTTTCGATTTCTGTCAGGGTCTCTGCCAGCGGAGATAGGATGCGCTGGCGCTCGGTTCGGTTGGCGGGTGAGAAACCGTCAAAGTCGTCCCAAAAGACTAAAACTGCGGTACAACCTGCAGTTGACGAACGACCCAACGATCGGAGCTCGGGGTCATGAGCACAACGTAGTGGACGACCACATGCTGATCCTGGATCGACTTGCTTCCATCGAAAACCTGTTGTTCATACTCCGCCGTATCGTGCAGTTCCATGACGTCCCCTTCGGGAGCATAGAATACGGCCTCCAATTTGTGGCTTTGATTGAGATAGCGCTGGTGCAGACCGGACCGCTGTTGGCTGATCACGGTTTCGTGGAGCACACGTTTCGCATCCCCGGCGAACGGCGTTTCGAGAAGATCGCCGTTGTTGGATTCAACTGCTTCCGCCAGGCTCATCCATGCAGAACGATAATCGCGGACTATGGCGCGTTCCGTCAGGCTTTCGATCGCGCGCGGGCCGGCTCTGCCGACGTCGAACTGCACCGATAACTCGCTCGCTGAATCGGCAGCATTAAGGGCCGTGGGGAATACGCTCAGCAAGGCTAGCATGGCAGTTCCCAGAAACTTGCGGAAATGCGTCGCAGCGAGAAAACTCTTCACGGTTGACCTCCGGGCCGCGACTCGATCTGCGCCCCGATGTGGAGTTCTTTGCCCATCACGACGCCGGAGGCGACCGATACTAAGGCGGCGCCTTGTCCAGAAATCTGCGCGCGTGCGATTCCCTGCTTGATGGGGGCATCGACCGTGCTCTTCCCGCCCTGTTCCGTAGCCGTGAAGGTCACGATGGTGCCGTCCGGTACTGGATTACCAGAACAATCGCGCACCGGTTCTGTTTCCACCGTGATTCCGGTCTTGGTCCGCTGGCCCTCAATCTTCAAGTTACAAGGGTCCGAGGCAACCTGTTGCACGACACGACGAGCAACGACGCTGCCCAACGAGGCCACGACCTGTAGCGCACCGGCTGACCTACCCGACGTGGTACGGAACCACGCGATCCCGGCTTGGGTCTTTACTGGTCGCGAGAGTAGCGGCGCGGTGCCAGCCGTAAGTTGAAATTGAACTGTTGCCGGAGAGAGGATCAAATTCCGAAATTGATCGAACGGGATGGCCACGCCGCTCACTGCGTCACTTTGACCAACCGGCACGCGCGAAGGATGAACCAGGAAGTACAGACCGGAGGGTTCCGCGGCACTCACATAGAACGTCGCACTCTGGCAGTTATCCGCACAAAGGATTGCCTGATAGGCACCGGCGTTCTGCGTTTCTTGTGACTCCAGGCGAATCTCGTCGCCAAGGTTCACTTCGCTCTTGCGCGAGACCCCGGGACCGAGAAGATAAAAAGTAGCTTTGCCGCTGCCTGTAGTAGGAATTGACGCTTGGCCTCCGGCAACAAGGGCGGCGGGAACGTGCATCTCCACGGTCTGGCCAGCACTTATAGCGGATAAACCTGCAGCCAGTAGTCCGATCATTCCGATTTTGGTCAGGTGCAAGCAAGGCATCTTCATGTTCATGGTTTAGTCCCGGCCAATGCTGTACTGATTCACCACGACGTGGAAATTCTGCACTTTGGACGCCAAGGACTTTGGAATGTCGACCATAAACGGTGAAGAGGTCTGCGGAAGCAGAGCGCGCTCCACGTATCCATCCGCGACCCAGACCACTTTTCCGTCGCCGTCGTAGAAGCTTGCGATGACGTGTGGAATGTTTACGGTTTGGCCGCTTTGGTTCAGCAAGTCGCCGCGCAGCACAGCTTTGCCCTGGACATCGGCGTCGACCTTTTGGTTCATCACGCCAATAACCGGGTCGGCGGACGCAGGTACCAAGGTTGCTTTCACATCCATGCGAACATTCTTGACGTTCTTGAGATTGAGATTAGGAAAGTCGATGCGATATGGAGTCACCTGCTTGGGCAAGAGAACATGAGCGATCCTGTCAAAGCTGCTCTCATCGTCAATGGCGTTCCCCGCGCCATCGACGAGGGTCGCATTGACGTTCACGAACGCGGGGATCGTGTCTTCGTTAACCACTTCGCCCATGACGACCACCCCTTCGGCGAGGTCAACTGCATTCATGGAAACGATGCGCACGTGAGGCGCGTCGATATTCTTCGCGCCCCATTCATCGTCGGCGCCCGCGCTCACCAGATCCCATCGCAGGTAGGTAACCGGAATGACCTGCGCTGGAACATTCGGAATCTGATTCTTTGGCCAAACCGTTTTCCAGATATCACCTTCCCGAGTCAAATGAAAATCGCGCACGTCTTCGATCGGTCCGACGGGAGTACTCCAGTGCAGATGGACGCGCATCTGCGCTTGATCGTCGGTGATGTGCATGGGCCGCGTTTCAAAAGTTTCCAGATTCGAAAAAGAACGCAGACTGCCATTGGAGCCAGTCCAATCCTGTATGAATGACTGCTTGTCTGCGGGGCCCAGGTTAGAAGTGTCGGAGAAAGCCTGATCCCAGTTGTGCCGCTTGGCATCGACCAGAAGATTTGTGAGCGCTTGCTCGGGAGTGCTCGGCTTCTTCGTAACAAACGAGGAGCCGAGCGCAATACCCACCGTGCCGCTGGCTCGTCCGGCGCCGGTCAGCGCGAGAAGAATGAGGGCGACGGTCAGAACAACAAGAACGATTGGCAGAACTGTTTTCATGTGCGACCCCTCAGGCTACGGAATGTTCAGCACGAACCGGTACCGCGTGCGGGACGAGGGAACGGCGCTCATCGCGCAAAAAGATCTCCAGAAAAATCGCGAGGAAGCTCACGCCGATCGGCAGCGTGCCCCAGAGCAGTCCCTGCCAGGGTGGAGGCACGGCGTCTGACACGATCTTGTGGGCGGGTGGCACGTCATCTTTCGCCCAGGCCGTGATCTCGCCATTGTTAAAGACCTCGATTTTTCGGTACCCGATGAAGGTCAGGAGCGGTTCGTAGTACTGGTCGTGGACGAAAACGTACTTTAGTCCATAGCGATTGGCATGCTCAAGCATGGCTCGCAGAGCACCCATTCCGGCCGATCCGTAAAATTTTGCGTTGGTCAGCTGCGCCGAACCATAGTGCGTCATTTCGGGCAAGAGCCGCGCGGAGTTGTAGTCGCCATCTACACTACTGGCGTCTGTGTCAGTTGAAATTCTTGCCAGCTCGTTTCCAAATCCCAAAGCGACATAGCGGAACTGATCGTGGCCATCACGATTTAAGAACGCGATAACCGGCTGAACGTTGGTCGACGCTCCAACTGGACGAAAGGGATTCACGGTAAGCCAGAACAGCACGGCACTGAAGGTCGTAACGGCGGCCAATGCGAGTGCGACCGCGCCTTTTAACCGGAAGCGATCGATTACGTCGGCTGCCAGGAGGCCGACGATTGGCATGGCGAGCAACGTGGCCCAGAATGTGAAGCGCTCGAAGGTCAACACTTCATAGGCCCGCCCCAGCAGCCACCTTGGCAGCGGAGTTGTGCCTCCCAGACCAAAAATCATGGTGACCCAGAAACCTAATAGAAGCGGTACCAAGCGCCGGGACGATGCGCCCTTGATCAAGATAAAGGGAAGCGCCACAATCAGCAGTCCATACGGGATCACGAAGTAATTGATGGCAGTGACCGAGTTCAAAAGAAAATTGGCGCGACTGTCGTGGGGAATGGGAATCTGATGAATCGGATGTTGAATCAGGGCAAGCCAATAAGGTAAGAGGACCAGTCCAACCCCGAAGGCGACCGAGACTGCAAATACTGCTCCCCGCGCAATCACTCCCCGAAGCGATCCCGAAACTCGCTCGGCGCGGGCGTCAAGACACGCCGTCCACAATACAGGCCCCGCAAAGAGCACCACACCGAAAATCAAAGTCACGTGATGGGCGGCGGCAGCCGCCAGGCTGATTGCAACTCCCTTGACGAAGGATTTTCCTCTACCCTGGGTCATCCAGTCATAGAGGTAAGGTAACGCGTTGAGATAAAGCGCAGCCGAGGCCACGGTGGCCAACTGGCCCGCCTGATAAACGAGAAACGCAAGCGCTCCCAAAAATACGCTGCCGAGCGCGGCGTAGCTGGCTTCGCGTTCTTCCACCCAGATTCTGGCAAAGCGGTACACGCCGACGGGTAACAGCAGCACTGCGATCAACTGCACCAGCATGTATCCCATCTTGAGCCCGACGACATTCGAGAGCAACGCAATCCACTGGTGAGTAAGAGGTGGATAGGTCGTCTGCGAGAAGCCGGCAAACCACTTGTCGTTCCACGGATTAAACCAGTGCTGGGCGTAATGCGACGCAAAGAAGATGTGAAAGTTCGTATCGAACGAGCCTAGGGGGAGCTGCATGAAAAGCAACGGGCCATGGACCACCAGCGCCAGTAACACGATAGCGAGAAGAGGTACAGGTCGGGAATAAGGCTGGGACGTGCTCACGATAGTGCGCTCCATGTCCGGGAAACGTCCGGGAAACTACAGCGAACGGATTGGATTCGGAAAGGCGGGTAGAGGTTTACTGCCATTTTCGGTGCACGCGTACCTTGGTCATCGGCCGGATGGGGGCAGAACCTCAACAGCCTCAATGCGGTAATGAAAACCGAGAGCAGCGGCGGCAGCCATAAACCGCAGATTGGCATCTGATTTGAACCGCAAAGACTACCGTGCGGGAGGTAAACCCAAAACTTGTGGATAGCGTGGTGACTCCGTGAAATTCCGACTGCCGCTCGCTAGTCGTATCCTTCTTGCTATCAGCTTTTCTGGCCTTGCCCTGGCCCAGACCTTTGATGTTAATGGTCAGGGCAAGCCTGCCGCCGACAAGGGACAACCAGGCGCTCCCGGCGAAAGCAGCTTGGGCTGGGGGTCGAGCATCGATGTGGCTCGGCAAGCTCGCGCCGCGCAAGATGCTTTGAAGAGAAACGACTACGCGGCTGCGATGTCTTACGCTGACCGTGCCGTGAAGTTGGCTCCCAAGAATGCGGAACTGTGGTTCTTGCTGGGTTATGCGGCGCGGCTGGATGGACGCCTGCAAATTTCGGCTGACTCCTATGATCGCGGGCTGCACCTTGAACCTCACTCCGTAAAAGGCATGGCTGGATTGGCCCAAACCTTCGCCAAGATGGGCCGCGACGACGAGGCGCAACAACTCCTGAAGCGCGTCGTGGAAGCGAATCCCAAAGATGCAAATAGCCTAGAGCTCGCGGGCGAACTTCTGCTCAACTCAGACCCGGAACAGGCGCTCGACCTGCTAAAACGCGCAGACCAACTGCAGACGTCCGCGCACAGCGACTTGCTGATCGCACATGCTTACGAGCATCTCTCGCAGCCCGATGAAGCGGCCCACTACCTGAATCGCGCGAAAGCCCGCGCTCCGAACGATCCGGAAGTGTTGCGAGCCGTTGCGGGGGAGTATCGCGACGAGGGGCGTTTCGACCAGGCGATCGCCGCGTTACAGTCGATCCCCGACAAGAATCCAGACACCGAAGCGGAATTGGCCTACACCTACCAACTGGCGGGCAAACCGCAGGAGGCGGCCAGTCTTTATGTACGGTTGGCCAAGAGCGCCAAGGGTAACGTCGGACTTGATCTGAGTGCGGCGCAAGCTCTCGTTGGTCTGGGTCAAATCGACGAGGCCCGCGCCTTTGTTGATGATGCGCGACATATTAACGCCGACAGTTACCGGCTGCATGCAATTCAGGGCGAGATCGCCGAAGCTGACAACCGCTTCGCTGACGCCACCGCCGAGTACAAACTCGCGCTCCAGAACTTGTCCCCGAATGTAGCCGAAGGGCCGCTTTATCCGATTGAGTTAAGACTCAATCTTTACGAGCTTGACTTACGCCAGGACGACGAAACAGACGCGAAACAGCAACTCGCGGGAGCGTTCGCAGCGGTCAATCAAGTGAATGTGCCTGCGAGTTCTCGTCCAGAAATGCTGCGACTTCGCGCTGCCATTGAGGCGGGATCGGGCAACCTGGACGCGGCGAATAAAGACCTTCAGGAAGCTCTGACGCTCGCCCCGTCAAATGTGAACTCGCTTCTCAATTACGCGAGCCTGCAGTGGAAGATTGGTCAAAAGGATGGCGCGCGCGATACCTTTGCCAAGGTTCTCGAACTGGATCACAACAATCGTACAGCTCTATCGTCGCTCGGATTTCTCGCCCGCGATAATGGAGACAGCAAACTCGCCGAGCAGTACTTCCGGCGCGCGGTGAGTGCCCATCCCAAAGACTACGCGCCCTATCTGGCGCTGGGAGACTTATACACCTCGCAGCGCAACTTCCATGCGGCGGAATCCGAATACGAGAATGCGTATCAACGAATGCCGACCAGTGCTTTGGCTGTTGCGGGAGGCGCGAACGCCGCCCTCGAAGCGCATAATTCGGAACTGGCACGGCACTGGCTTGATCGGGCCAGCGGCAAAATGAATGACACTCCGCAGGTAAATCGCGAGCGTGAGCGCTATTTAACACTCAAGGGCGACTATGCAGAATCCGCGACCCTTGGCCACGCTGTGCTGGCGAAACTGCCGAACGATCGCGAAGGCGCAGTCTATCTCGCCTACGATCTGTTCTATCTCGGGCGCTACCAGGAAGCTTTGGCTCTGGCAACGAAGTATGAATCGATTTTGTCGAACGACAAAGATCTCGCGTTGGTTGCCGGCTATGTCCACGCTCACGACAAGAAGCCGCGCGAAGCCCTCGTCGATTTCAGCCGCGCTCTGGAGCGTGACCCCAACATGGCGACCGGCTACGTAAATCGTGGATTCATACTGAACGATCTGCGGGAGCCGGCCAACGCAGCGAAAGACTTTCAGACGGCGATTCGCCTGCAACCGAAATATGGGGAGGCGCACCTCGGACTGGCCTATGCCGATCTGCAACTTCACCGTCCAAAGCCTGCCTTGGTCCAGCTAACCGCCGCAGAGAAAATATTAGGTAAGTCTCATACCTGGCACCTAGCGCGCGCTGAAGCGTTTCGGCAAGAACAGGATTTCCTGCACTCCGAATCAGAATATCGCGTCGCCTTGCAGGAGGATCCTAACGATTTCTCGACACAACTGCAGTACGGCGACACGCTTTATCGCCTGCGTCGTTTTCCCCAATCGATCGCAGCACTCGATGTAGCTGAGAAACTAGCGCCTGCCAATCCCGCGGTCTACGCCTTGAAGGCGCAAGTGTACGCGCGTCAAGGGGCGCGGGAAGCTACGCTCAGCAATATCAAGTTGGCGGAGCAATACGGTAACGACCAAATCGATGTTTACATGGCGACTGGAGACGCACTGTTGACGCTCGGCGATCGCGATGCGGCAATGCAGCGCTTTTCCCGGGCGCTGGCGGTTCCTGGCGGAGACCGGATCGGCGTCCGCCTGGCAATCGCACAGGTTTTCTTGCGGCAAGGCCGCTATGACGACGTGAGGCGGCAATTGGCTCTCGGCTTTGCGGAAGCGCGTCTCGGAGATTCTCCCGTAATGCCCGACGACATTCTGGCTGCGGCAAACACGTTTCTTGCCATGCACGATTTCGACCTCGCGGAAGCCTATTTTGCCAAGGCACGCCAGGCGGGAGCGAACAACCGCGAGATTCAAATCGGTCTTGCCAATGCTTATCTGGCTGAGGGAAAAACACACAACGCGGAAGATGCGCTAGCCTCACTCGGTCCGGCGAACGAAAACCGGGACGACTACGATTACATGATGGCGGCCGCAAATGTGTCCCGGCAGCGGCAAGATACGTTACACGCCCTCTCGGAATTCGCGCAGGCGAGTACGGTTGCAGGGCAGGAGGATCACCTCAATGCGCAAGCGGCACAGGATGAACTTGCCACCGAAGAAGGGCGGCCAATTACTCAGAACGTGAGTATCTCGCCGGAAGCTTCGTTTGCGCCGTCTTTAGAAGACATTAATGTCTATACTCTGGACGCTAAAATTCTCAAAGTGACGAATCCCTCACTGCTGCCGCCGCCCCGGCATTCTTTCCAGAGCCTGGCGGACTCGCACTATCGTCTCCATATTGGCAATCTGCCGATGATCTCCGGGATGGTGGGTGAGAGTCTCACCACGGGACGCCTGCTCTTTCCCAGCGTCAACGTCATTCAAGACCGCCACACTTATGACACCTATCTCAATGGTGGAATTACACCGATCTTGCATTTTGGCGAGAACCAGATCGCTGTCAACGGGGGACTTCAATTCACGGTGCGGCGCGACACCATTTCCCCTGTTTTCATGAGCCAGAATTTGTTTCGGCAATATGTGTACATATCGACGAGTTCGTTCCTCAACTGGGTTTCCGTGAATGCGAGTGCGATCCGCGAGGCTGGCCCCTTCACTAACCAGGATTTGAACTCACGGGATGCCTCCGCCAGCGTGGAATTCACCGTGGGACGGCCTTGGGGGCGCACTTCACTGCTGACCGGTTACTCCACCCGGGATCTGGTTTTCCATCCCCTCATAGAAGAGTATTTCAATACGTCGAGCTACGTGGGATTGCAACACAAGTTTGGAGATCGTTGGACGGTCGCTCTGCTGGCCGAAGACTTGCGGTCCTGGAGAGTGCAGGGCGTGCAATATGCCACGGCACAAGCTTTCTTACCCGGCGCGCGATTTGAGTTCCGGGCTAAGCAGCGCTGGAATGTGCAGGGTTCGTTCCTACTTTCCCGCGGAAGCGGCTATCACGAGTACGACAACGCGCAGAGCGAGTTCCTGGTTTCCTACTCCCGTCCGATGCACGGAATGCTGCGGGATGATCAAGGAACTACCCCCGTTGCCTATCCACTGCGAATCTCCTTCGGAGTTCAACAGCAAACCTTTTATGACTTCGCGGGAACGTCTCGAAGCACGATTCTGCCGGTGATCCACTTCAACATTTTTTGATTATTTGACTCGAAACGACTGCCCGGAATCCGTTGATGACGAACGCGACAAAACATAACAGCGGAGTAACATCCTTTGCGGATGAGAGCTCTGATCCATCGCTCGCCCCCGGCAGGACGATCAAATCCCAGATACTGGGCGGCACTCTCACATTACTTGCTGGTTCTGGATTCGTGGGAGTTACAAACCTCGTCACCAACGTATTAACCGCGCGCTTGCTTGGCCCTACAGGCTTCGCCCACGCGACTGCGGTCTATACGCTTTTGATGCTGATGTCTTGCATTACCCTGTCTTTTCAGGTCGTCTCCGCTAAGTACATCGCCAAGAATACATCTCCAGAAGATCGTGCCACGGTTTTCTCCAGTTTGCACAAACGCGCTTGGATTGCCGGTATTGCAATCGGCTTGCTCCTGTTTCTGTTCGAGGGTCCGATCACGCGATACCTCAATCTCCCCGATCCCGTATTGATTTCCTTGCTGGCTCTCGGGACGGCGTTTTACGTCCCGCTCGGGGTACGCCGCGGCTACATTCAGGGCATCCACGCCTTCCAGCCTCTCGCCATCAACTTCATCCTCGAAGGATTAGTTCGTCTGGGGGCACTCTGTTTACTCATTGGACTGGGCATGGGCGTCAGAGGCGCCGTGCTGGCAAGCGTATTGTCGGTCATCGTTTGTTATTTTGTCGCCCTCCCCAGCCCAGGACTCGCTTCGCTGGGGGTGCGCGGCATCCCGATTTCGTTTCGCGAGGGATTGCAGGCCATCGTCTTCTTTTCCGGACAAACGATCATCAACAACTTCGACATTGTTCTGGTCAAACACTTCTTCCCACCCGCAGAAGCCGGATTCTACGCGGCAATCGCGCTGGTCGGGCGTCTGGTCAACATGTGCGCGTGGTCTGTCGTAAATACGATGTTTCCCGTCTCTGCCGGCGCCAGTACAAAGGACGAACCACAGGGCGGACCAGTTCTGTTCACTTCCCTCGCACTGGTGCTCGGCATTCTGACAGTTTTGATTTTTGGGCTTTGGATGATTCCAAGTTTTTTGTGGAAGACTCTTTTCGGCGCCCACTTCGACGTAGGGACTTACGGGACGCTGGCGCCGCTGCTCATCCTGTACGCGATCACGACGGGGGTGTATTCGCTCAGTTCGGTCATTATCACCTACGAAATGTCGCGAAAGATTGCAAACACCAGTTGGGTGCAACTGGCTTTCAGCGGCATGCTCGCCTTTGGCGTCTACCTGCTTCACAACACGCTGCACCAGGTAATCCTGGTTCAACTGGTTTTGATGATCGTTCTTCTCATTCTCTTGATGATTCCTCTGTTACGGAGTCAGTTCAATCCGAAGAGGTTCGGCACTTACAGTAACCTGCGACTGCTGCGGCGTTTAAGGGAAGAAGAAGTGATGGCCGAATTTCTGAAGAGTGAATTCCACCATACGGAGTTCGACGAATACCGGCATCAGTTCGACAATCTCGTCAAATATCCTGACCTTCAAAGCTCCAGGGAAAACGAAGTACGCCAAGCACTGCTTTTTCTAAGACGTGGAGCAATGTGGCGCGAACTCCCCGCAGATACGAAGTGGTTCGAAGTGGAAATCACCCGGGAGGATCTGTCGCGGATTCGTTTTTTCCCACGAGCCCACTGGCGCCGCTTGGCCGACGGGAGCTTCTACATCATGGATGTTGTCAAGCGCATCCGTCAAAGACTGGATGCTTCCGCGGAAGGAGAGTTTTTCGACAAACTCCGTTTGTTGAGCTCCTCCGTAGAAGACGACCTTGTGAATCGAACCGTACTTCTAATCGGAGCCGATCAAAAAGCGGCGCTGACAATTCTGGATGGAAATCACCGTATGGCGGCGGCGATGCTCAGTGATCGCGGCGCCGCTTGGGGACGGTTCCGATTTGTATGTGGATTGTCGCCGAGTATGATTCGATGCTGCTGGTATTACACGAACGTCAATTCCCTCTTGCGCTATCTCAAGAACCTGGTGTGGAATTTCTCCTATGATCCGGACTCGGACATTGGACGATTCCAGGAACGCGGCTTCTAGCGCTGCCCAAACCCCGCAAGAGTTCACCGGTGGGGCGACAAATCAGCCGACTGAGCGATTGACGTGCGGAGCCCGGGGCATTCCCATAGCAATCAGACCGGGGGACGGTTCCACCCGCCGCCCCGGCCGCATTCCAAAAGTAAGCTGTGACTTGGTTATTGCGGTTGGCTCTGCGCCGGCGGCGTAGACGGTTCATTCACTAACGTATCGTCCCGGTGCCGCAGGACAATCGGTTCCCCTTGTTGGCGAAGTGCCTCTTGTTGCTTGAGAACTTTTTCTTCCACCCTGGAATCGCTGTCATTGGCCACTTCGAATAACTTCAAGCCTTGGGCCGAGCTTCGGCTAGCCAACCCCACGGTAGCGTTGGCCCCCCCAACCGCTTTTGCTTTGTCATAGAAAAACTGAGCCGTTTCGGCGTCACCTTCCAACTCGGACACATATCCAATGTTATTCAGGGCGAATGGATTATTGGGGTTGATGGCGTAGGCGCTGCGAAAATCCTGATCTGCCGCTTTCAAATCGTTGCGGTTCACAGCAGCCACCCCGCGAAGATTCAGCTCCGCGAGTCTCACTTCGTCAGACTGTTCGCCCTCCAATCGGGCACGCAATCTTTTCGCATTTTGCGCAGCCAGTTCATGCACAGGCTTGCCCCTCCAGGAACGATTCAGGGTGACCACTGCGGCGGCCTCAGATCCACTGGCGGCCGCCTGGTCGTAATACCTTAACGCCTCGTGAGACTCGCCTTCCATCTCTTTTGCAACTCCCAGATTGTTCAGGGTGAATATGTTTTGGGGATCCGATTTTAGAGTGCTTTGCAGCAAAATATCGGCTTCGGAGCCGCGGCGCTGCGCCAGCAGTCGCACCGCTTCAACGTTATCGTGGTTAATTTCAACGGGACCGCGGGGCGTGGCGAGCGCCTCCATCACCGATCGACCCTGCACATTCTTCGAACTGGCGAGCGCGATGACCGCGTCGGAGGGTTGTTTCGTCGCCAGAGTGTAGAAAGTCTGAGCCCGATCGACTTGACCCTGTATCTCAGCAACGTAACCGAGGTTATTCAGGGTAAACGGGTCGTCAGGGTCCAAGAGATAGGCCTTGTAGAAATCAGCCTCGGCTTTGTCGTAGTGATGATTACGGACAGCTTCAACCCCTTCGCGATTCAGACGTTGCACGGGAGTCATCCGGCTGCGTTTTGGAATGGTGATCTTCAGATCGCCCGCATTCGCTTGCAGGGCGAGCCCCAAAATAGTCGTGATGACGCTGGCGCTAACTTGGACTTTCCACATCATTCGTAAGACCTCTTTTGGCTGCTGAGAATGCTGATTAAACCAGAAATAGGATGCCAATCGGACCGCAAGGTTTGTCGTCAAAATAAGGGTCTTTTAACCCTCAGAATGACTACCTTAGACGGACGATCAGCATCCAAGAATTGGCGCAAATACTGTTCCGGGAAACTCTCAGGATGAAAACACAGATATGAATCGCTTTCGAACGGTAGTTGCGGGATTCGTTTTCGTGGGATCGTTCCTTGCCGCTGGCGAGGGACAAGCACCGCCCTCCTCTGTCGCGCCTTCGTCTGCCCTGGGGGCTACTTCGGCGGCGGCCTCTCCGGACGCGAATCTCTCTGCCGGTCCATCTTCTGCCGAATCTCCCTCCGCCGATCGTTCCTCTGCAGATCCGTCCTCCACCGATCCGTCTTCCGGCGCTTCATCGAATGGAGGGACAAGCATGGGTCCTTCGCCGACAATCGAGCCGGGGACGAATGTCTCCGCCGATGCGGGAATCCCGGATATCGCCGTTGATGCGGCGAGTCTGCTGCCGGCGCTGCCGGCGTTGGCGCACACCAAGGTCTCTTTGATCGGTGGCACGATCTACAAATTGGATCGAGTTCGGGACGAGTTTACGATTCAGATTTTTGGCGGTGGGAAGATGAAGGTTTATTTTGATCCGCGCACTCACATTTACAACGATGCGGGCGAGGCCTCCGTGGCCGACTTGCGGAAGGGAGATCGTGTTTCCATCGACACCGTTCTCGATGGCAGCACGGTATTTGCCCGCAACATCCGTTTGAAGTCGACAGCTGACGGAGCAACGCAAGGTATCGTGGTGGGGTATCGAGAGGATAAAGGCGAGCTCACGGTTCGCGATGCGCTCTCTCCCGTCCCGCTAAAGTTACATGTTACGGACAAAACTCGCGTGCTCGATCATGATCGGGCAGTCTCCGCAGATAGCTTGCTGCGGGGAACGTTGGTCACCGTGAAGTTCGCTTCGCAGAAAGACGGCCGCGGCTTCGCCCAGGAGATTTCGGTGCTCGCATCACCGGGAGCAAGCTTCACTTTCGTTGGTCACGTAACCGCTTTGGATCTTAGTTCGGGACTTCTCGTTCTGACTTCGGCTACGGACGGAAAAACCTACGAGATTTACTTGAACCCGTCCGTCGCAGCAGACAACTTACGGCAATCCGCAGACGTAACTGTGCTCACACGTTTTGAGGGAAATCGATACGTGGCGCAAAGTCTGACCGTGAACTGACTATCGCGGAAATTGGGCAACCCACGGTACGAAGATTTTGGCTCGTGCCGGCTGAATTAGTCGGGCGCCCATTTATTCGCTATTGCAGAATTTTCCCTCAAAAGTGACGCGCCGACGCGCCTCTCCCGCAGAACTCTTTTCACAAGTTGAGAACAAGCCACTCGGCGTACAATCGTTGTCGATTTTGGAGTCACCTGGGAGATTCCAAATTATGGACTCAATTCCCTATTTGCGACTACAGGGCAGCAAGCGCTTGCTTAATTGGAGAGTTGCAATGACCGGCAGACGATTTGTAATTCCTGGCACCCTCACGCGAACCCTGATTTGTTCGGTAATACTCGTGGCCGTTGTGCCAGCGTATGCCCAAACCGAAAGAGTCCTCCACAGCTTCTCAAGTCAGCATGGGGATGGGGAAGATCCGCAAGCAGGATTGATCTTCGACAGGGCGGGAAACCTTTATGGCACCACCTTCGGTGGCGGGCCGTTCGACTGGGGCACGGTGTTTGAGATCACGTCGGCCGGAGAGGAGAACGTGCTTTACGCCTTCGGAGGTAAGTTCCCGGAAGGTTCGCACCCCAATGCGAGCCTGGTATTCGACAAAGAGGGCAACCTGTACGGGACGACCTTACTCGGCGGTGCAAACAACGGTGGCACGGTATTTGAGCTCACCTCGGCGGGCGTGGAAGAAGTGCTCTACAGCTTCGGAAGTCAGTCTGGAGATGGTATGTCCCCCTATGCGGGCCTGATGTTCGACAAGAAGGGGACTCTGTATGGCACCACGTACGGAGGTGGGGCGTACGGTTCTGGCACGGTGTTTGAGATCACGTCGGCTGGCGCGGAGAAGGTGCTCTACAGCTTCGGAAGTCACCTCGGGGATGGCTCCCATCCTTATTATGCGGGCTTGGTGTTGGGCAAGGCGGGCAAACTCTATGGCACGACTTACACTGGCGGTGCACACGGCGTTGGCACCGTGTTTGAGATTACATCAGCCGGGAAGGAAAAAGTGCTTTATAGCTTCGGAGGTCAGCCTGGGGATGGCTGGAAGCCCTATGCGGGCGTGGTCTTCGACAAGGCGGGTGACCTCTACGGCACGACGTTACTGGGTGGCACCTACGGTGCCGGCACGGTGTTCGAAATTACATCGTCCGGTGAAGAGAAGGTGCTCTACAGCTTCGGAAGTCAGTCTGGAGATGGAGACGAACCGGCGGCGAGCTTGGTCTTCGACAAGGCCGGAAACCTCTATGGCACGACCTCCCAAGGTGGCGTGTATGGTGGCGGGGCTGGAGGCTATGGCACCGTGTTCGAAATCACCACGGGAGGAACGGAGAAAGTGATTTGCGAGTTTGGAGCTCAGTCGGGGGATGGCTACTATCCCTTCTCGGGCTCGGTTCTCGACGGACAGGGCAACCTCTATGGCACCACCTCTCAAGGTGGCGCCTACGGCTTGGGGACAGTATTCGAGGTGTCTCCTTAGCTACATGTTTGCCGGAGTACATTGACCCGGGGGGGCGTTTGGAGCGGGGGGAGTAGGTGGCGTCGCCCAGGGGATATTTGTAAAGTCAAAGAAGTCGAGAAGGTTAGGCTGAGCTGCATCACGATTCGTGAGGTTCGTACTCGCGTTAATAAAACGGCTCTCCACAAACTTCAAGATCGCGGTGTGGTCCATCGGTATATGAGAGACATAATGCTTCCGCGTGAACGGAGAAATTACAAGATTTGGCAGGCGAAAGCCGAGTTGCGCGGCGAATCCTTGTTGCGCCGGAGCGTCTCCCGGATTGGCCCCCGGATCGCTCGGCGTAAGGTCGCAATGCAACGTCGCCGTGCCGCCCGGAGGAAGACAGGGATTATAACTGTCCGCGTTCACCGCAATGGTGCCAATGTCGGGGATTGTTCCAAGCGATGCGTCCGTGTTGTCGTTGGAGTGTCCGGGCACGGGTGGTACGTGGTCAAAAGGCCCACCCGGTTCATCATAGCTCAGAAAGAATACCGAACTCGCCCATGACGGACTCTGCATCAGTGCGTTGATGATCGTCGACACCTGTTGTTGACCCTCCAGAATTGACTGCCCCGAACCGGGATGCTCATCACTCGCTCCATAAGCGGCCTCGATGAAAGCGTAACTGGGCAGAGTGTCATTCGCGACATCGCTCATATATTGGTCCAGCGGCGCGATATGAGTTATATCAATGCAAAATGCGTTGGAGGCATCCCCCACCGCCTGTTGCGAGCCGATGGTCGGCGCAACGCATGCGGCCTGCGTCGGGTTTTCGTAAAGGTATTTGGTCGAATAGGAGAAGGCAGAGAAACTAGTCACAGGATAGGCGTTCGATTGGCCGCCTGGTCCGCAGTCTCCGTCTTCATCCGTGCAGCCGCCAGCGGTAATCGAATAATAGATTTTCCACGGGACGTTGTTCTGATCCAATTCCTGAAAAATAGTTTGCATAGTGAGCTGCGTCGTGACTCCATCGTCTACAAATGGATCGTTAACGAGTCCCTGGGTAGTGCCGCCGGTCATGGTCGCAATTCGATTGGGAGTGCTCTTGCTCGATACGGGCGAGAACCAACGATCGGAAACAGCAAACTGCGAGGCCATGTAGTAGTAATAATTGATTATTCCTTGATCGTAGTATCCCATCGCGCGCTGGCCCACCAGGTCGGTGAACTGCCCATCACCCGCGCCAGATTTCGCATAACCCTCCGCAGTGTGCACAAATCCGTCCATCGATATGGCGCGGGTGGTGCTGAAATCATAGCGATTTACGTCGCCATAGCTCTCCAACCAGGCCGAGCTCATGTCGTCGATGCAAGCACTTTGGAACTTGAAAAGAGAAAAGGGCTGTCCCTCGTCGTCGTCATTGACGAAGCTGGAAAGCTTGTCGTCGATGCCATCCACGTTATAAGTGTTGCCGTCGTCACCGACGTTCCAGCCGTTGGCTTGCCGATATGGGTTGAGCATCCCGAAATAGGTATCGAAGCTGCGGTTTTCCTGCAGCATAAACACAACGTGCTTCACCGAGAGAACGCTCCCTGTGGGTGGTGGGACAATGACAGTGGTGGTAGTCAATCCGCGACATCCACATAGCGCGATCAACGCGAGCGTCGCGCAAGCGGTAAAGCACTTAGAAACCATCTCTTTTGAAGTCATTGGGTTATCCATGCCTGAAACGGCGATATTCAAACCAAAGTAGGATGAATCTTGCGCCCTGAATGTTGTTTGGAATTCTCGTGATCTTATGGGCAGTCACCGGTTTGGCTCGCCAGGGGCTTTCCGCGGGCCCTCGAAGATAAAGATATAGCCGCAGATTTGTGGCCAGATCCTTTACTGAACTGCATCCCTCAATTAGACCTACCTCCGTTATCTATCGCGTAGAACGTTTTCAGCAGCAAGCCATATTTCTTTGTTCAAAACGATAAGGGGTTCAGCCACCTTCAGCGAGGGCAGTTATGCGGGGGGGATGCCTACGGCTACGGACCGCTGCACGAGATTCCAGTCCTATGTACGCTGCGTTCTTACTGCCGTTCGGGATAGCTGGTTTCGCGTACGTCAACAACGCGCAACCCGGGCGCCGCCGCTGGAGAAGCGCTCTGACCATTTGTGCCGTTCTTGGCCTCGGCTTGATGATCACTTTCTGTGGCGGAGTGGCTCAGAAAAGCCAAGTCCCTCAGGTGGCCTATGCCGTCACCATCAGCGGGATTTCGGGCTCCAGTCAATTCTCGACTGTCATTAATGTGACTGTTCAATAGGTGAGTCGACTCCCGACCGTCCGGCGCTCGACCACTCTCAGGGCGATGGTTCGCGTGCTGCCGAGCGCCTGCCCGATGAACCCACCCCAACGAATTGCGCGTCATCAACCGAAGCATGGTCGCTTTCGACGGCACCCAGCCCGGAAGCTTGCGAAATTTCGTGACGTAGCGCAGGGCCCTCGCCCTCTGTTGCAGTTCGAAGTGCCTAAGATATTTTTGCACGATCGTCGGCATGGTCATGCGCAATGCCGTGGAGAAATTCTGTACCGCCATCGCTTGCTGTTTCTCCCGATCAAGAAGAAACTCGCCCAGGCAACGCGCCAAGTCTGGTGCACTTCCTGGTTTATAAAATTCAATGGCGATATCCTCACCTGCGGCCATTTGGCGGAAGTCGCTCAGATCGGAGCAGACAATGGGAACTCCGTAAGCGCAGGCGAGATGGGCGACCCCGCTGCAACCGGTCGACGAAGTGTAGGGCATGACCGCTACCGAGGAACTCTGAAAAAGATCGGGAAGCCGGTCTTCATCGAGGTAGCCCGTGAATTCGATCCGCGAATCGGCAGCCCATTTTTTCTTTATGGACTCCACATATCCGGCAGCCTGGGGATGATTTCCTCCGGCGATCACCAATCTCGCCGTCGGAATCCGCTCGGCAAGAATATGAAAAGCATCAATCATCATCTCCAGCCTTTTGTAAGTTCCCCACTTACCGAACGCCAGAATTCGATGCTCGGGATTGCCTCGTCTGGAAAAATCCGGATACTCGGGGCGGGTCGTAAGAATGCCATGCGATCGGAGATGTACGTTGTCACGACCGTATTTTTCGTGAAGGATCTTACGATATCCCGGCATCAGTACCGAGACCGAATTGGACCGCAACAGAATCTTTGTAGCGAGCGCGCCTGCTATTCGATAGGCTCGAGGGTGCTGAATGCCGGCATCCTTTAGATCGACGGTGTCCATAAGATGATGCAGCGTCACGTGCGTGTAGCGGCCCATCAAACGCGCAAGCAAGGGAGTCAAAAGCCCGGAAAATGCGATGAGCGGATTACGACCGAACGTGCTGAACAGCAAATTGAACCAAACTACGTCGGGCTTCAACTTGGCGATCGCGCTAAGAATTCGAACCGAGCTGGTTGGATCGTCAAACGACCAGCAACGTTGAACCGAAAAGCCCTCGAGCTCGGGATGAGACGGGCCGATTTTATCCGCCAGTATCGTAAGGCTGAGAAACGGATCGCTGCGCAGCTCCTGCGCGATATGCAATCCATACTCGCTCAATCCACCCTGGCTTGGTGGAAAAGTTGTTACCAAACATATTTTCATTAACGCTCCCGCCTAATCGCTTTAGGTTCGATGAGAGGGACGCGGAAGATGTTGGCTATACCGCACTGGGAAATAAAGCGTTGCGGCTCGACGCGTGAGAGGGCCTGTTCATTGGCTTACTGGCACGCCAGAGCTTTCCTGGGTCCGGTTTTCTCGCAAGACTTGCTGCCGTATCTTTTTCTGAATTGCCGGGATGGAATCGGGATCGAGGATGGTAATCGTCCCTGAAATCGCCGCAAGAGCCCGGTACGCTTCGCGATTGCGGTGAAGAAATTCAAGCGGATATTCGGGTTTGCGCGCAAACGCAGCCTTCGGCTCGGCGTCAATCACGAAGGCGTAGTCAGGCCGCGGGACGAACCTCAGCAAAGACCGAACGAAAATTCTCGCAATCTTGTGGCTGAGGGGAAGATTCGCGAGTTCGTCGTAGATATAGCGGTCAAAAATAATGAACTCTGACCCCGATCGGCGGAGTCGGAATACTTGCAGGGCCAGGCTCGCCGCGTCCGCTGCGTAGAGCAAGAAGCGCAGGCAGTTTATGGGCCACGCTTGCACATTCTTGTCGCGTCGTATGAGCGGATTTTCCGGGCTGCCGATCCCTTGATCGCCCTTAAAAATCCTGTGACTCATCGACTCGCGGAGCCCTCGAAATACTACGATGTCGTCCCAGAAGGTTACCGTCTGCACACGTATTCCCGCTTGGAGAAGCCACGCTTCCAATTCGGAGATCTGGCTGCTCTTCCCCGCGCCGTCCATGCCCGAAAAGCTGACAGTCGTCACCATCGCCGTGTCGGCTCCGTCGCTGAATTGTTCTTCATTCCAGGTTAATGAGCGCCCGGTGGTTTGCTGGGAGTTGCTTCGGTGAGCGCGACTACAGAACCCACCGCAACCCCAGCACCGATAATCGCACCTGTCCTTAATACGATGGTTCGAACGCGGTGTTGTTTCGCGGGAGCAATGGCCACACCGGCAGGCTGCGACGCGGCGATGCCGCTTGCTGGTATGACTCCTGCCGCGGCCGTCCCGACAGGCTTGTCGGGTATCTGCGGCGAAGCGGAGGTCGCGCGTGAAGATGACGTTTCCGTCTGCATCGGGTCCGCCGTTTGACTGGCATCAGCATGGTCTTCAGGCGCCGCAGCGATTGCCTCTAGAACCGGCTGCGCAGGTCGGGCGTCGAGGGTTCCTGTCGTGTCGACGCTCTGCTTTGCCTTGGGACTCGATTTAGCCAACGTCGCGCCTGGGCTATCCGGCAGTTCGGCAATCAGAGCCGTGGCATCAGACTTATCTTTGTCTTTGTCTTTGTCTTTGTCTTCATCTCGTGCTGATATGTCGTGTGCTGACTTTTCCTGGGCTGAGACGGTAACTCCCAATCCCGAAACAAAAGTGATCAGCAAACTGCAAGCTATCTGCACGAACAGCTTGTTTGACGTTGCCATGGAACCTCTCATTTCGACGTTCTATTAACTGGCCGCCTTAAGATCGATGGGCTGAAGGCTGTTGGAATACCACGGTTGGCTCGGGGGAGTACCGATCGCGCCGAAGGCGTGGAAACTTCGCGCCGCTTCATCCGACGTTTCGAAACACTCGAAAAGACGGTCGACGCGCATCAACTCGAGAATGATGGCGGACGCCGGTGAAACCGCCGACAATTTGAGATCGCCATCGCGCTTCATCGCCTCTTCCAGGCACTGCAAGAGCATTTCTACTCCAGCACTGTCAATATGCTCGACCTTGGAACAGTCCAATACGACTCTGGGTCGATCGGTTTCCAGCAAGGGCAACAAGCCGGCTAGAAACGACTTCACTTCTGGTTGTCTCAGCTGTTCGGGAAGTTCCATTACAATCACTGGCCCACGGTTATACATGGCAATCACTCCTAATCTTTACATAAGCCTTCAGAACAACTAAGACTTGGAACATCAATCCTGTAAAACATCAATCCTGTAAAAGGTTGGCACCAAAACCCCATGCTTCTGGCAGCGCAGGCGAAGTACCCACGCTGGGAACATGATCCTGGATTCGATCCCACTCGCGGGCCGACTTAGCCCGACCCCTCGCAAGAAGCGGCCGAACCAGGCTCGTATCTGCGATTTCAACGGTTACGTCGCGAGCCAGACTGAGAAGGTAACTGCCGTTTACCACGGCACGGCACACGTCCAGCCATATTCCAACGCGAGTGTTCGCGAGAATCGAGCTATTCTCGACGACCGTTCCGCAATCGATGACGCAATTTGTTTCTACGCTGCTGCTGCGCGTGATCAAAGCTTCATCCATGATCTTTGATCCCCGGCCGATATAAGCAGGGGCGACGACCCGTGCTCCACGATGGATCTCTGCTCCCGCATCGATCCAGATTCCTGGCTTGGCTTCTTCGCCAGATGGACGACTCTCGCAGCGACCCTCCAGAATATCCACGGCAAATTCCCGCAGACTGCGGGGTTCGCTGAACCGTCTGGAATATCCCTGAATCACATACGAAGCCGACGCTTGTGGATTTCGATCGACTACCGTGGCGAGGTTGTCGCGGTCCCCACGTTCGCAATCGACAAGCCACAGGGGTAGAGAGCCTTCCCGATCGTATGCGCAGGTCACGCTCTGCCGCGCCGCAGCGTGAAAATAGAACAGATCGAGCAAGTCCGTTTCGACATACGCGTCAGCCCAGTGAACAAAAACCTGCTCAATACCCTCACTTGAGTAGTTAGATAGGGTTTCACTAATCGCGGAGCGGATGTCGGTTATGACTTGAACAGACACCTGCGGCGAGCTAACCCGGGGCGGTTGTGCGCCGCTCAATAACGGCGCTTCGATGAGCAATGAAATATTCCCGATTCCGGCAGCCAAGTAACGATCGATGATCCGCTCGGTGATCGAACGACCCGCAACCTCCATACAAGGCATCGCTTCACCTTGCAAGACGCTCGCGTTCCGGCAGATCCTGGGTAGGTCGACCTCGGCGTTAGCTACTACTACGATTGCTCCCAAACTCACAGACTCGTCCTTTGCTTTCTCGTTGTGATGGTGTCGGTGCTATTGCAGGACCTTCCCATTAGATTGCACGACACGTTGGCGAAAATAATGGGTCGTCACATCCACGCAACGACTGGCTTGAGTTGGGATCGCTCGTTTCCACCGCGTCGCCAGAGCCCGACGACCGCGCCATCTTGCGCTTGGGAAACAGAACATCGCGCATTTTCATTTTCGCTTTATGAAGCTGCGATTTCGAATTTCCGATCGAACATTGCAAGAGTTGAGCGATCTCGTGATGCTGGTATCCCTCAACTTCGTGAAGATCAAAAATCTGTCGGCAGCCTGCAGGAAGTTCCTCGACGGCCCGCCGCAGCGCGATTCGATCGATCGCACCAGACAGCGCTGGATCGGTCTTCCCAATATCTCTCTTCAAGGACGGGGTCTCGCTCGACATGGGTTCGTCCAGCGAAACGAGAGGCGGCGCCTTGCGCCGGCGGAGCTTCATGAGCACGGTGTTAACCGCGATGCGGTAAAGCCATGTGGAAAACGCCGAGTCGCCACGGAATGAACCTACGCTCCGAAATACCTGAAGGAACGCTTCCTGGGTGAGATCTTCAGCGTCGGCTACATCTTTCGTCATCTGCAAGCAAACTGAGTAAACACGCTTTTTGTGGAGTTGATAGAGCTTGCCAAAGGCTGCTTCTTCTCCCTGTTGCGCTCGGCGAATCAGGTTTGCTTCGGAATCGTCGGTTTGTTCTTCCAGCTTTAGTGTGTGTTGTGATTTAGCGTCGAGGGGCGTTTCATCCCCTAAAGGGAGTACGGAAAGCGGAGGCACGTCTAATGCTGTCGCGGATATAACGCAGGTTGCCACGGTAGTCTCCTTCGATCAGTTGCGTATGCATCTCCAGTGAAGCGGCGCGGAGATATCAACTATCGAGATCAACAGTAGCGAAGCGCCGCCGATTCTCCCATAAGGGCGCTCCTGTACTCGATTGTGAAACTTGCTGTACCCTTCGACCATCGAAATATCGAATGCTTCGCACTTTATTTTCAACAAGCTGCGAAACTTTTCTTCATGAAGAGTGTTGCGCGAGGGCGAACATGCAAAGCAGCCATGATTCGAGTCCAACGGCCACGTCCCATGGCCATTCCGCGCGACTATCTTCCCGTCGCGATCTTTATTTTGTGGTTTCGTGAGCTTTGTGGTTTCGCGGAATGATGGGAATTCAGAGAGATGGATCAACTATCGAGACGAGAACCAATTACCGATGGAAGGACTGGAGTGCTGACGGAAGGACGGAGCAGACACGGCTGTCAGATTGCATGGTCGAAAAGCCCGTCCTCCTCCATCCAATACTCAGTACAAATGAAATCCTACCTCTACGCTGATTTGTACGTTAACCGGTCGTCCGTCTTTCATTGCCGGCTGGAAAGTCCACTGTTGGACTGCCTGGATCGCCTTCGCATCGAGTCCATATCCTAAACCGCGGACAACCTTGATATTCCGTGGATGGCCCTTCTCATCGACGATCAACCAGAGAATGCACGTACCCTGCGTTTTTGCGATCCGCGCTTCCTCTGTGTATTGCGGATCGGGAGTGGTAACTGCCTGAGGAGCTGAGATTCCACCACCCACCTTGAATACTCCTCCACCGATGCCTCCGCCGCTACCGGCGCCGACTCCTGGACCATGGCCGACTCCCACCCCAGATCCCGCGCCCGAACCAATACCGCCACCCGAGCCAATTCCATTGGAAGGGGGAGCGGAAGGAAGTGGAATCGCGGACGGATCTCCCAGTGTGGGCATGCGATTTTCCGCGATATGCAACTGCGGCGGCACAACCACTGTCGGCTGCGCCACCAACTTCGGTTGTTCGTTCCGAACTACGATTTGGGGCGGCGTAATCTGAGTCATTGCAGCCTTCGGCAAGCGACCTTTTGGCGCAACCAGACGCTCACGCTCTCCACCGCCACCTCCGCCGCTTGCAATCGTCTTTGCTACGGGCAAAGCATAAGAATCGGGGGAGGGCGCGATCAGTGTGACAGTTGGATGAGGCTTAATTTCCGTCGCTACTTTGGGCGTATAAATGGTCAACCCCACGATCAACGCAATAAGTAAGATGTGTGCGACGGCGGAGCCGACCAAGCCGTTCGAGCGGTAGTTATTGTATTGTCCCCAAATCGCGTCCGGTCCGGCGAGGTTTGTCTCTCGTGATTGGGGATTCGTGTTCGTTCTCTTGCTCGCAAAGTCCTTCCTTGACACAACAATCTCGTTGTCTGACGGCACGACCCTTTCCCTTCCCGGATACAGAATTTGAAGCTCATCGGCATATGATTTGGTAGATACCGCCGTGGCAACAGGCGACGAATTGAGCGGGCTCGGCATGGGCACTCCTTAACAACAGCAATCGCGATATCGGAAGTGGGTATTTCTTGAACCACTCAATAGATGCGGTAAAACACTCAGTGGTTTGCGATGCAACGCCTGGAGTGAGCATGTACTAGCAGATGCTATTTTTTCGAGGACAATTTCGCGGGTTACTACGTGATTCACCTGATAGAAGAAAGGCGCAAGCGAGGTAAAGACGAAAAACAGCTACCTCCGATACCCAATAACCGATAACGTTGTGCCCGGCTACACCGACACCGCGCTTGGCTCACAAAGCAGTGACTTCGCTGGGATCATCAGTTCGAGAAGAGTTCCCGGCTCGTTGTTGCTTAGTCGTAACTCGCCACCGAACTCCTTGGCCCGCTGTTTCATGCCTCCAATGCCCACGCCGAGTTTGTCTGGGCTCAACTCCGCGGTGCGCTGATCGATCCCTTTGCCGTCGTCGAGTACCGAGACTGTGATTAGGCCATCAGATTGATGCAGAGTGATCCAAACCTTCCTGGCGTCGGCATGACGGAATACATTGGTCAGCGCTTCTTGCACGATACGAAAGATAGCGGTCTCAATTTCAGTTCCGAGTCTGGGGAAATCAGTAGGCTGGACATCGAGAGAAGTTTCGATGCCGCTTCGTTTCGTCAGTCCCTCCGCGTACCAGGCCAGGGCCGAAAGCAGGCCCACTTCGTCTAGCAGGGGTGGATGGAGAAGATGCGACATAGTGCGAACCTGCTGCATCGCACGGTCGACAAGTCCGCTCGCCTGGACACACTCAGGTTGCGGTTCAGCCGAATTCTGCAGGACAACTTTGTCCAGTAACATTTTCGCGACAGCGAGTTCCTGCCCCAGACCATCATGAAGGTCGCGTGCGATTCGGCGCCGCTCTTGGTCCTGGGCTGACATGAGACGGACCGACAACCGTCGTAGTTCATCAGTCCTTCGATCGACCATCTTCTCTAATTGGCTGGCGCTGTCACGGATCGATTGTTCCAGCAATTTGCTGTCGTGAATATCGGAGCTCGCGCCGTACCACTTAACAATATTTCCGTCCGAATCGCGAATCGGAACCGCGCGAGAACGAAACCAACGATAGTCGCCGTCCTTCGATCGCAAGCGATATTCCGATTCATACCGCTGACCGCTCTCAACCGACTGCGTCCAGGCCGTTCTGCTACGCTCCACGTCTTCTGGGTGAACGTAGTCCAGCCAGTTGATGGGCTTCCTCGATTCGGCCGAGGTGCCGGTATATTCGTGAAACCGTTCGCTGACATACTCGTAGCTGCCGTTCTCCTGACTGCTGAAAATCACGTCTGGAGCGGTGCTAACGATGGCATCCAGTTCCTGGTTCTTACTCAAAAGCTTGGAATTCAACTGCGACAGCAACTCGGCTTTGGCGGCTAGTTCTTCTGTTCGATCGAATACGCGGTGTTCGAGATCGCGATTCAGCGCTTCCAGTAGCCTGGTCTTTCGATGTAACTCGGCAAACACTCGTACTTTCGCGCGCAACAATCCCTGCACCACCGGAACGGAAATATAATCAACCGCGCCGTGTTCGTAACCTTTGAGGCGATCCAGATCGGTGAGGTGAACCGCAGAGATAAAAATGATGGCAGTTCGCTGGAATCGAGGATGTTGCCGAATCATGGTGGCTAGTTCGAAACCATCCAGTTCGGGCATGCTCACATCCATCAGGACTACTGCCACATCAGTTTTCAGGAGAATTTCCAGAGCTTCTTTCGCGGACGTCGCTTTGATCAGATTCTCGCCCAGCTCGGCCAACATCACCTCATAGCTGAGGAGTTTGGCCGGCTGATCATCGACCATCAGAATATTGACCTTGTCGTCTCCGCTCATCATTCTCCCCGGGTAGATATTGACCCGCCGTGAAACGCTACCGGTGAAGCCACATTCTTAGCGACGATAAGAGTTGTTCGGTATTGACGGGCTTGGCAAGATACTCCGACGCACCCGCTTCCAAACACTTCTCGCGGTCGCCCTTCATTGCCTTCGCCGTCAGGGCAATGATAGGGAGACGCTGAAATGAGGTATTCTGCCGGATCACTCGCATCGTTTCGTATCCGTCCATCTCCGGCATCATGATGTCCATCAAAACGATCGCCACGTCGGTGGTCGACTCCAGCTTTGCAATTGCTTCGCGGCCAGTGCCGGCGGTGATAACGTCCATGCCGCGCCGCTCCAGGACACTGCTGAGCGCGAAAATGTTGCGCACATCGTCATCAACCACCAGTACCTTCTTCCCCACCAGCGCATCGTCGGAGTGATGCAATCGGTCGAGCATTTTTTGCTTCTCAACCGGCAGCGCACCGACCACGCGATGTAGAAATAGCGCGGTCTCATCGAGTAGACGTTCGGGTGACTCGACCCCCTTGACCACCACACTCCGAGCCAGGGCATGCAGGCGCGCATCCTCTTCGGGGGATAATTCCTTGCCAGTAAACACGACGACCGGCAGATCGCTCAATAGCGGCGTGTCGCGGAATCGCTCGAGCACATCGAAACCGGAAATATCGGGTAGTCGAAGGTCAAGAACAACACAATCAAAGGACTGATTGTTGACAATCTCAACCGCCTCTTCGCCACTGGAAACGACGGTTACGTCGATATCGTCATGGCCGAGAAGCTCCCTGATGCTGAACTGCTCAGCCGGATTGTCTTCCACCACCAATAAACGTTTTCGTCGAGGCGCGGAGTATTCCTTGATCCGCATCAACGCCGTCTCCAAGCCTTCCGGAGTAGTCGGTTTCGTGACAAATGCAAAGGCGCCGCGGGCGAGGCCGTGGTGACGGTCTTCATCCAGCGTCAGCATCTGCACCGGGATGTGTCGCGTGGCCGGGTCTTGTTTCAAATGGTTCAGCACCGTCCAACCCAACATGTCAGGCAAGAAAACATCGAGTGACACTGCCGTCGGATGATACTCCCGCGCCAACGCGAGCGCCTCCGCTCCGCGCATCGCCACCAGAACCTTGAATCCTTTGTCACGGGAGAGATCACACAGAACCCTGGCATAATGCGGATCGTCTTCGACAATCAGCAGAATTGCATCATCGGGAAGAAGATTGTCGCGGTCGTCCGGAATCTTCTCCACCGGATGCTCGGCGATTCCCGCGACCGCCATTTGTGCGGGCGAGACAGCGGCAGAGTGGTTTCGCTCGGGCGAAGAAACGCCCGAAGGCCCTACATAGGTCTGCGGCAAATAGAGGGTAAAGGTGCTGCCTCGAGTCGGTGCGCTACGCAACTGAATTTCTCCACCGAGCAGGCTCGCGAGTTCGCGGCTGATTGCCAACCCGAGTCCCGTGCCTCCGTATTTGCGGCTGGTGCCGGCATCTGCCTGCTGAAATGCCTCGAAGATTATGCGCTGCTTGTCATAGGGAATGCCGATGCCGGTATCCGTCACCTCAAAAGCGACGACCGTCGCGGCTTTCGACAGGATCGGGTGGTCCTCGCTCCAACCGCTCTTCGCGACCGAGACTGAGAGGCGGACGCCGCCCAGTTCCGTGAACTTGAAGGCGTTGGACAACAGGTTTTTCAACACCTGCTGCAGACGTTTGGAGTCCGTCACCACGCTGCGAGCGAGAAGCGGATCCGTATGCACTTCAAACGTAAGACGCCGGTTTTCGGCTTCATGTTTGAAGGGCCGCTCCACGGTGTCAAGCAGACTGGCGAAGAACACCTCTTCCGCTTCCACCGAAACAGTACCTGATTCGATTTTGGACAGATCGAGGATGTCGGTGATCAGGTTCAGTAAGTCGGTGCCAGCACCGTGGATCGTGCGCGAAAATTCAACCTGTTTCGGCGTCAGGTTACCATCAGGATTGTCGCTCAGTTGCTGGCCGAGAACGAGAATACTGTTGAGCGGCGTGCGCAGTTCGTGCGACATGTTCGCCAGGAATTCAGACTTGTATTTTGAAGTCAGAGCAAGTTCCTTAGCCTTTTCTTCCAATGCGCGGCGCGCCTGCTCGATCTCCTGGTTCTTGCGTTCGACTTCGACGTTCTGTTCGGCGAGTTGCTGCGCCTTTTGCGCGAGTTGCTCGTTGGTTTGTTGCAACTCCTTTTGCTGCATCTGAAGTTCGGTCGCCAACTGTTGCGATTGCTTCAGCAATCCTTCTGTCTGCATCGTGGCTTCGATACTGTTGAGCACGATACCGATGCTCGCAGTCAGCTGTTCGAGAAAGGCTAGATGCGAGGTTGTGAAATTCCCCAGGGAAGCGAGCTCGATTACGGCTTTAACTCGATCTTCGAATAGGACCGGCAACACGATGACATTTTGTGGCACCGCTTCAAATAATCCGGAGCGAATCGAGATCGTATTCGCGGGCAATTCCGAGATCAGCATGCGCCGTTTTTCTGCAGCACATTGTCCGACCAAGCCCTCACCAATCTTCAAACGTCGGAGATGGCCGTCGTCCCCGTCGCCCGCAAAGGCCGACAGAAGCACCATCTCGGCGGATTCGTCGGTCCCCATCTGATAGATCACGCCCTGCTGCGCGCTCACCAGCGGCGCCAACTCTGATAGAAGCATCCGCCCTACGGTCGCCAAATCACGCTGCCCCTGCAACATACCAGTGAAGCGAGCGAGGTTCGTCTTGAGCCAATCTTGCTCGGTGTTGCGATCGGTAGTCAGGCGGAGATTGTCGATCATTGTGTTGATGTTGTCTTTCAACTCCGCCACTTCGCCGCTGGCCTCCACCTGGATAGACCGAGTGAGGTCACCTTTGGTTACTGCCGTCGCCACTTCCGCGATCGCTCGCACCTGATTCGTGAGATTGTCGGCGAGCAAGTTGACGTTGCCAGTCAGATCTTTCCACGTTCCGGCGGCTCCAGGCACGTTGGCTTGTCCACCCAGACGGCCTTCGACGCCGACTTCGCGAGCAACGGTTGTAACTTGATCGGCAAAGGTCGCGAGCGTATCCGTCATGTTGTTGATGGTTTCGGCAAGTGCAGCCACTTCGCCTTTTGCATTTACGGTAAGCTTCTGAGTTAGTTCGCCATTAGCAACAGCGGTTACGACTTTTACAATGCCTCGCACCTGTTCAGTAAGGTTCGCGGCCATCACGTTGACGTTGTCAGTAAGATCTTTCCACGTTCCGGCAACCCCTGGTACCTGCGCCTGCCCGCCGAGTTTGCCTTCCGTACCAACTTCGCGGGCCACACGGGTCACTTCAGCGGCGAAAGCGTTGAGCTGATCGACCATCGTGTTGATGGTGTTTTTTAACTCGAGGATTTCGCCTTTCACATCGACCGTAATTTTGCGGGACAAATCTCCGCGCGCCACGGCGGTGGTAACTTCCGCGATGTTTCGTACCTGGCCCGTCAAGTTGCCGGCCATCGCGTTCACAGAGTCGGTAAGGTCCTTCCAGGTTCCGGCAACTCCGGAGACGTTGGCTTGACCGCCCAAACGGCCTTCGCTCCCGACCTCGCGAGCCACGCGTGTCACTTCTGCGGCAAACGAGCGCAACTGCTCGACCATCGTATTCAACGTTTCTTTCAGCTGCAGAATTTCGCCACGCACGTCGACCGTAATTTTCTTGGAGAGATCGCCATTCGCAATAGCCGTTGCGACTTCCGCGATGTTACGCACCTGGCCCGTCAAGTTGCTGGCCATGAAGTTCACGTTGTCAGTGAGGTCCTTCCACGTGCCAGCGACTCCGGGGACTTGCGCCTGACCTCCAAGCTTGCCGTCGGTGCCAACTTCGCGAGCCACGCGCGTTACTTCGCCGGCGAAGGCGTTAAGTTGATCCACCATGGTGTTGATGGTGTTCTTGAGTTCGAGAATTTCGCCCTTCACGTCGACGGTAATCTTGCGCGAGAGGTCGCCGCGTGCAACAGCGGTCGTGACCTCGGCAATATTTCGCACCTGTCCCGTGAGGTTCCCGGCCATGGAGTTCACGGAGTCAGTTAAATCTTTCCAGGTACCGGCGACTCCTGGGACGTTCGCCTGCCCGCCCAACCGGCCTTCGGTGCCGACTTCACGGGCCACACGCGTCACTTCGCCGGCGAAGGCATTGAGCTGGTCGACCATGGTGTTGATGGTTTCTTTGAGCAGCAGAATTTCACCACTCACGTTCACCGTAATTTTTTTCGAAAGATCTCCGCTGGCAATCGCTGTCGAAACTTCAGCGATATTTCGAACTTGGCCCGTGAGATTGCTGGCCATCGAATTTACGGAATCAGTCAAATCTTTCCATGTGCCACCGACGCCGGGTACTTGCGCCTGACCTCCAAGTTTGCCGTCGGTGCCGACCTCGCGCGCTACACGCGTTACTTCTGATGCGAATGATCGAAGCTGATCTACCATCGTGTTGATGGTGTCTTTGAGTTCGAGAATCTCACCACGCACATCCACGGTTATCTTGCGCGACAAGTCGCCGCGCGCAACCGCCATGGATACTTCCGCGATGTTACGAACCTGGCCCGTCAGGTTGCTGGCCATGAAGTTCACGTTGTCGGTAAGGTCTTTCCAGGTACCCGCGACACCGGGAACTTGCGCCTGACCGCCGAGTTTGCCTTCCGTGCCAACTTCGCGAGCGACGCGAGTGACTTCGCCCGCGAATGCATTGAGTTGGTCAAGCATGGTGTTGATGGTATTTTTCAGCTCGAGAATCTCGCCTTTTACGTCTACCGTAATTTTGCGCGAGAGATCACCGCGCGCCACGGCGGTCGTCACCTCGGCGATATTTCGAACCTGGCCGGTGAGGTTGCCAGCCATTGAGTTGACGGAGTCGGTCAGATCCTTCCAGGTCCCGGCGACGCCGGGGACGTTAGCTTGACCGCCGAGACGCCCTTCGCTGCCGACTTCGCGGGCGACGCGCGTGACTTCGCCGGCGAAACGGTTGAGCTGATCCACCATGGTGTTCAGCGTTTCTTTGAGCTGCAAAATCTCACCGCGGACATCGACCGTGATCTTGCGTGAGAGATCGCCGTTGGCAATGGCGGTTGCAACCTCGGCAATGTTTCGTACCTGTCCGGTTAGGTTGCTGGCCATGAAGTTCACGTTGTCGGTGAGATCTTTCCAGGTTCCACCGACGCCCGGAACCTGGGCCTGGCCACCGAGCTTGCCTTCGGTACCGACTTCACGTGCCACACGAGTTACTTCACCCGCAAACGCGTTGAGCTGATCGACCATCGTGTTGATGGTGTCTTTGAGTTCGAGGATTTCGCCTTTTACGTCGACCGTGATTTTGCGCGAGAGATCGCCGCGAGCCACGGCGGTTGTCACTTCCGCGATGTTCCGGACTTGGGCGGTCAAGTTTCCGGCCATTGCGTTGACCGAGTCCGTGAGATCTTTCCACGTTCCCGCGACGCCAACGACCACGGCTTGGCCGCCAAGTTTGCCGTCCGTCCCCACTTCACGTGCAACGCGCGTCACTTCCGACGCAAACGATCGCAACTGATCGACCATCGTGTTGATGGCTTCTTTGAGTTGGAGGATTTCACCACGCACGTCAACCGTGATCTTGCGGGAGAGATCGCCGCTCGCAACTGCGGTTGCGACCTCGGCAATATTACGCACCTGGCCCGTGAGGTTGCTGGCCATCGAATTTACAGAATCTGTAAGATCTTTCCACGTTCCCGCGACGCCCGGCACCAGCGCCTGCCCGCCAAGCTTACCGTCCGTGCCAACTTCGCGCGCCACGCGCGTGACCTCGGCGGTGAAAACACCGAGTTGCTGAATCATCGTGTTGACAATGTTTGCCGAGCGCAAGAACTCGCCCTCCAGCGGACGGCCGTCGACGTCCAGGCGCACAGTCTGGGTCAGGTTTCCCTGCGCGACGGCGGCGATGGCGCGCGTCACCTCGGCGGTGGGACGAAGCAGATCTTCAACCAGCGTGTTAACGGAAACCTCGATGTCCCCCCACGCTCCTCTGGCTTCGTGAAAACGCAAGCGCTCGCGAGTTCTTCCTTCTTTGCCAACGACCTGCCCCACACGCTTCAATTCTTGCGCCATTTGCTGGTTGGCCGCTACGATCGCATTGAAGGTATCGGCGATTTTGCCTTCCAGTCCAGTCCATGAACCGGGAAGGCGAACGGAAAAATCACCGTCTCGCATGGTTTGAAGGCTGGCCAGGATCGCGCTTAGGTCGGGCGTCGCGGAATCGGCTAAAGCAACGGAACTACCGTTACTTCTTTCGTTTCCATTTCCGCGCGAATCCGGGTTGCCGTCGGCAACGACGGTCGACGGACTTCGGCTGTTTCTTTTCATCGTCGTGCGCTCTCTAGATCACCCTCTCGAAAGAAGGCGCAAATGTTCCGTATCTCCAGAAAATTCCGTCCGTTGCTGGTCGTTCGCACCAGCAACCAATGCTGCGGGGGAGCAGCCTACTTTTGATTCCAATGCCAGACTCGAAATTGAGAAAAAACCAAACTACATGGGTTTATCATGAAGAGTTGGGAGCGACAGTAGGGTCTTTCCTGTAGGAAAGACGGAAACGGAATCGCTGGGAGTTTTCCCGTCGTAAACCACGGGCTTAGCGTTTCTAAGCCACGACGGCTTGCTTCACCATTTGTTTACCCAAGACTGCAGTTTCTCGCGCGCCGATCCGGCGAAACGTCTCCCGGACTAGCGCGCTTTTACCTATTTCCGGACATGTCACATAGATTAGAACCGCCGCGTCTCTGAGCTGAAATTCCAATCGCAGGGCATCGCTCTCCGAAAAGCCCAAGCCGATGAGCGCTGTGGAGTTTCCATAGCCGACGGCGGACTCCTTCTCCGTAACGAATGCCGGCACGAAAGCTTTGGAGTGAACGAAAAGGCCGATAGTCGGAATTGCCACCGCACCTAGTTTCATGAGCCAGCCGAGCATGCTTTTGACCGTTGGCTCGGAATCCCCCAATCCTTGGAGGCGGCCCGCGTCGCGCATGAGCGAGGCAATCGGATGTTTCGGCGCAACCAGCATGCAAATCTCGTCGTTGTAACACCCCGATTGTTTTAAGTTCGCGATAACTTGTCTCGGCTCGAAGTCGCTGCTAAACACGCCGTAGGCGGCTGGAGTACGTGGGTTCATAGGAACTCCGAGGGAACTCTAATGTGGCGGATGTTTATGCAGGAGGAAGCCTTACAGCAGGACTTGTAAAAGGAGGCCGCCCATCCCGACGAATTACGATGGATTCAGATTCGCAGAAAGATTTTAGGGGTGGAATCGGGTAAATGCTGTAGCAGCTGGGCATGGATAGACTTGGCCCGGAGGCAACTAGTTTACCGGCAATGTGGACCAAAATCGGGAACGGCTAGCTCGCCTGACCCTACTCCTTCGCTGGAACAGTGGTCGTGGACTCAGCAGGAGCTTCGACCGTCACTTCTACATCAGCGCCAGGCTTGAGGCGCACTTTATTTCCTTCGTCATCAACCAGCGTGTTATTAATTCGAATTTCGCGATAGAGATAATCCGCGCCTTCAATCGCAATTTGCGCCTTCTCGGGCTCAGTTGGATCTAGTGGTTTGATGATTTTTTCGACGGTCGCGGGCAGAATTGCACTCGCTTTTTCGGTCATAAAACGGGGCCTCAACGATGCAAAAGTGGTGACGGAAACGCAATGCTTTCTGTGATTATACCGTCCCTCACCACCTTTGTGAAAACGCCACCGCCAGGCCCCTGCCCTGATGAGCGATAAACGAGACTTTTGTTTTACGCCTCGGTTCCGGTCGATGGCATGCGGCTCACGGATTGTTTAAATCGCGATGTGGCATTCGACGCGGATTCAAAGGCCCGGCCGGTGGCATCGGCAACCGCATGGCGAGTCTCTTCGCCCGAAGCAGGCGCCAGAAGAATGCCCAATCCAATTCCGACTCCCGCGCCCAATAGGAAACCCGTCAAGTGTGCGGGCCATTGGCTTTTCCCTTGTAATGCTTCGGCGGCAGCTTCCAAACGATCGGCGGCATCGTCATAAGTGCTCGAAACCCGACTCGAAACATCGTCATATTTGTCGGAAACGCGACTCGACACCTCATCGAAACCATCTTTAAAGTGATCGGTGATTGCAGCGCGAACTTTCGGCTCCGTAAACAAAAGACTCAATTTTGCGGCGAGTCTAACCCAGTCTTTCGCAGAATTCTTACTTCCAAACTTGCTCATAAATGATTCCCTTTCATTTGGCATTCTCCGATTTCGGTCGTCTTTTCGAGTGTAGGGTTTCGCGCAGAAATCAAATATCAGTTGATTCTGGTAGGGCGGCACTCGAATCCGTGTATTTTTGCAAAGATCCCGTCTACGAGAACTCCCCGCCCGCATCATGGCTTACAGCATTCAACCGGTTCGCGAAATCTCTACAGGTGATGCGACGCCAACGGAAATCCCCTTTAGTGTAGAAAGCGAAGTCACCGGCGGGTGAAGGAGGTGGCACAGGTTTTTTCCGTTTTCCTGTCCTGGACTCGTCTGAAGCGGAACGGCCGCCAAGACGAGCACGCCTCTCACCCGCCAAACTTCGTTCGAGACTCACCCGTTATCTTGGCGGTCTTCCACCGGCCGGCGCGCGAGGAGCCGACTGTACCCTCTGCTGCATTTGCTGTTGCTGTTGTTGATGTCGTTGCTGCAACTGCTGGGTTTGTTGCTGGTGGCGCTGCTCTACTTGTTGCTTCTGAGCGTCGCTGGCATGCTTGGCGATCTTCGCGTCTTCTTTCTCCTGTTGTTGCGAAAGCTTCTGACGCTCTTGCTGCTGTTTTGCATATTGCTTATCCTGTTGCTGCTGATACTTCTTGTCTAATTTAGGATCACCAGTGTTGGGAGCAGCGGGCCGTTCAGCGGGTGGAAGATCGCGAACGTGGCCGGCCGGCTTCGAACCGTTCTCATTTCCCGTCGCCCGCGCCGGTTCGTTACCTCCACGATTCGCAACCGGAGTATAGGAACCACCAGCCTCCCGCGCCGCCACGACCGACCCCTTGAAGTCTCCGGGCCGCGATGTCGCCGCTATGGCTGGTTTGCCATGGTTAACCGAGGCGCGAAGTTGGGGCTCTGCCCGCGCCGCCTGCATATGTTTAGTCTGAGCCGCGACCGGAGGAATGTGTCTTTCCCTTGCTGCCGCTTCTTGTTGCGGCGTAGGCCGGGCGGAAACCCCGCCGTTGCCTCCGTTGTAACTCACATGGTTGTCAGACCTGTTCTCTATGGTGGTGTTGTATACGTTGTGGATCTCGGTGATATTGATATTGCTAACAGAGCGGTTATAGAAAAAATGTCCGTTATCCCAGCGTCCGCCCACGTAGCCATCTCCGAAATAACCGAAACCGTAATTGATCCCGCCGTAGAAACCTATCTGCGGCCCCCAATATCCATCATAAAAAACGAAACGGTCACCGCCCCACCCCCAGTAGCCGGGAGTCCAATAGAAGCCGATTTCGGGGGCCAGCACCCAAGTTCCGGGAACCCAGTAATAGTCGTCGAAATCGTCGCCGTAGGCCCAGTAACCCGGGGTCCAGATATAGCCGTCACCAGGACAAAGAGGCTGCTCGTACACCGGCAACGGCGGTGGTCCGATGGTGATCATGACGCCGACCTGGGCATTTGAGACGGTCGGGATACACAGAAGTGCGAACGAAACAACAATCAACGCAAGCAAAAACAACTTAGTTGAGTGTCTAGACATTGAAATTCCCTCTTGCCCAGCCTCCCTCGTTTGCCCGGTACTGCTATCCATCTGCGGGCTACGTGGATTGAGCATCGAGTCTCTCAAACAAAGGGTTTCCAGCAAATATCACGATGATAGCGCGAGCTCGGCTCCGCGTTATTCCATTGCTAAACCGCGCCGGGTTCGCCAGCACCCTCACAGACTACTATGGCGCCATGCGCATGGTTTGTCGCCAGATCCTACTCCAACACAAACGAGTCGGCTTAATAGTTAGTCTGCCTCGGAGCTAACCCAGAGAGTCAACATGTTGCGTCGACTACCGATGTCTCCGGTATCCTCGGACGAGTAATGGGCTACGGTTCGCCGACGTAGCAGCGAATCGCATCCACTTACATGGTGCTTATCCAAACGAGGCGTCGCGATCAGGCTCCGGGTTCTCCGTTTCTTAAAGTTCTTCAGTCTGGATCCCCAATATCACTCGCGATGCTATTTGACCAAGATCAGAGCCGCCTATCCAGCAGTAAGCTTAGCTACCCTGAGGAGAATCCTGTAGGCTGGATCCGCTTTACGCGATCTGCTCGATCCCCAGGCTGCCGTCTTCGGGAGTCGGCTCACCGATTGGCTCTGGTGTTTGTCTTGGATCCGGTTCGGACGGAAAGTGCTGGCCTTCTTCCGGATCGTCCAAAGGATCGGGCATGGTTGGCAAGTGGCTGCCGCCTTCAGGATTGCGCTTCGACGGATCGGGCTTTGTGGACAGGTGCCCGCCTCGTTCCGATTCAATTTTCGAAGGACCAACATCACTACCGACTTTCTGTCTATTGTCTACCATAAATTTCTCCTCAATTAGCATGTACAGCTAGAATAGTATGTACAGCTTCTAATCCCCGCGGGCTAACGCTGGGCTGTCGATCGAAGCCAGATGCCCGGTTGCTCGGATGACTGCCGTCGACACTGTGAGATCGCCGAGAAGCTCAACCGTTTGCCGCAGACTGGTTGCAACCAAGTCCGAACAACCGGACCCCAATCTTTCCTGCGCTTTTGCAACAGTCTCCACGCCCCACAAGCCGATCACAATCCTCAGCGCCGGGTAGCGCGTCCGCAAGACTCTGCAGAGCGATCGGGCCTGGCCAGCGGCAAAAGGGGGCAAGGCAGAGATGACCGCCACTTGGCTCGGAATCTCTGTCGCCAAGTCATTTACCAGATTCGCGCGAGTTTTGATCGACAGATGACGAGCGTCCCCACCGGCTCGGCGGATCAATCGCTCCGCCATGATCGCCGCGATTTCGTCGGCTTCGTCTCCAGCTGGTATGCAGACGACACGCAGCCCCAACGAAGCGAAACGGCCAACTTCTGCATGGTCTTCTTCGTTCTCATCATCTTTGTTCTCATGATCGTTGTCATCGTTCCTGCCACTCTCGTTGTTCTCGGCTGGATCAAACAGAACTGCTTCGGTCGCATAGCGTTCATCGAGTTCTTCCACTAGCTCTCTTAAGCTTTCCGCGATAAAAGTCGCAGTCCGCGGTTCCAACGATTCCAGATGACGGTCCTGTTCGGCCATGGCCAGAGTTGGAATCAACACGGAATCGTAGAAATCGCCAAGGGGATGGGTTTGCAGATACCGATTCGCAATTTCCGTGGCTTCCTCTTGGTCCAGAGCCAGGAGCCGTTGATACAAATGAGCCTCAATGGAAAGTACCGGTTCGTCGCCGAGAAGTACCTCGAGAAAAGCCAACTGCGGAACGTATCGGCCCATAAGAATCAGGCAGACCGTGAGAGGCGTCGACAAAATCAAACCAACCGGGCCCCACAGGATTGACCAGAACACGGCCGCAACCAGAATCGCAAGCGCAGAGACGCCTGTATGCGATCCGTACAACCAAGGTTCGATCACGTTGGCCACCACGACTTCCAGGACGACGAACAGGCAGAGAACGAGCACGGCGCGCTGCCAACCAGGGAAGACAGCTAACGCCATACCCACGGGAAAGGCGGCCGCAATCGGCGTACCGATGTAAGGAACAAAACGCAAAAGGCCACCCAGTACACCCCACAGAAGAGCGTGAGGCACACCTATCCATAAGACGCCGAGGCCAAAGATCGTCCCATAAGTGGCATTGACCAGAAACTGAAAAAGAAGATATCGACTGAGTCGACGGGATGCGTCGTCCAAGGCTTGGGTCACGGTGGTCAGCTGATTTTGACCTGCGAGGCGGATGACTCGATTGCGGAGATCCTCCCGTTTGACCAGAATAAACAGGGTGAAAACGATCACAACCGCCGACGTTTCCAAAACACCCGTTAGCGGCCCAATCACTTCGCGAAGATATTCCGGAGCGTTTGCAGCCGGCTGTGTGACCTGCACTGGAATGGGGCGCCGAGGTGCAGCTTTCCCGGAGCTCTTAGCGACAGCGGCTTCCGAAGCTTCAGAGAGTTCCGCGCTGAGTTCAGCCACCGTATTCGTCGCATTTCTCAGACGACTACCATTCGGAACACGAAGCGACTCGATCTTGTCGTGGATGTTCGACTTGTAATTTGGAAATTGCTCGACGATATCCATCAATTGGCCGGTGACGACCCATCCCACCGACCCAATTACGGTAAAGACCAGCAATAACACGACTAAGACGGCGGGAACCCGCCCCAGATGAAGTTTCTGAACCGCTTCCACAACGGGGGTCAACAAGAAAGCCAGCACCACCGCCAGGGAAAACGGTATCAACACTTGACGGCCCAGGTACAAACCCGCTATCACCACGACCATGGCAGTAAGTGTCAATAGTCTCGAGGAGGCTGTCGCGTTGCTGGACCCGGCAAATTGTGAGCGGACCAATTATTTTTACCTGTTGAATCCTTACCTGTCTTCTTACCTGTCGAGGCGCGTTGGACGGCCCTGCGATTTCGAGCGCCCCGCGTCTGAAATTTTCCAGAGGCTCGCCAGGGCGCGGGCGGCGTCTTCCAACGCACGCTTCTGCAGCTCCGCCGTATTGATGTGAAGTGGCGTCGAGTCGCGACAAGCTCTCCCGATTCGCGTGTCCTTCGTCAGCACAACTTTTCCTTCAGCGAGTACGGCAAGGGATTGATCGAAAATGTTCTTCAGTGCAGTGGCCGAGTCAGGCTTCTCCTGCGGCATTGCGTTGTTGATCATAATTTTTTTTTGATTGCCCTTTCATCGACTATTTAATGGGCGGTTAGACATTCGAACAATACAGTCGTTCATTTACAAATGCCCCGGCGTTATGAGGAAAGATGGAGACTTTTTCCGAAGTTTTCGAGGGATATCGAAGCTCGTGTGATCGAATCGGCAGTCGCCCGATGAGGAATTGCTGTCTGCCGGGAAGTACGAGGCGAGGAGCAGGAACCGGCACCAGCCGGTCCCTGCCCGAATAGGTGGGGACAATCGAGGAGAACAATCTCGTGAGTTCGACCTTACCTGAGCATCGCGCATCACAAAATCCCCGCAAACTTGTACTTGTATTCGGGATCTTCCTGTAGACGACTCGTTTGCGTTGACTCGACCCATCCCCAAAATTGATTGCGGTCTGATTACGATCCGATGGGCCTGACGCCGCGCAGCTAAATCAGCGTCCGAGCAGAGCGCGTTTCAACCTCAGGATTTGATCCTTAAGACAAAAAGCCCACTTTTCTTTACTCGGCCCCAATAGCTAGTCGTTTCCGTTACACCACTATCCGTACAGCAACTTACCCCCGCGACTAGGGCTCAAACTCGATAGATGCATTCTCCTCGCGCCTTTAGTGTTCGGACACGGGAAGCTGAGGTACAACCTCTCGATAATGCAATAGTTTTGCCGTTAGTTTTGCCGTTTACTACGGCCTTGAAAAAGGAGAACGTGAGTGACCAATCTTGCCCCCGGAGTTCCTATCAATCGCATGGGTCCCGAACTGATCAAGCGTGCTCAACAAGGCGATTCTGACGCCTTTGCTACTCTCTTTCACTCGCACAAAATGCGAGTTTACTCACTCTGTCTACGGATGACAAATAACGCCGCTGAAGCGGAGGATCTGGCCCAGGACGCTTTCCTGCAGGTTTTCCGTAAGTTATCCACGTTTCGCGGAGACTCGGCGCTTTCAACCTGGTTGTACCGAATCGCGGTGAATACTGTACTGATGCATTTTCGCCGTAAGTCTCCCTGCCGCGTTTCGCTTGACGAGCAATACGAAGGACAGGATGGCGGAAAGCCCGTTCGCCGCGAGTACGGTACCCGAGATGGCCGCTTAGAGACCTCGGTGTCTCGGGTCGCTCTAACCCGCGCGATCAGTGAGCTACCAGAAGGCTATCGCGCGATTTTCCTGCTACACGAAGTCGAAGGATATCAACATCGGGAAATTGCCCAGCTCCTCGGGTGCTCGGTCGGAACTTCCAAGTCTCAGCTTCACAAAGCAAAGTTGCGCATACGTGAGTTGTTGACCTCCAATGTCGGCGAACAGAGGCTCGCCACGGTCTCCGCCGAGACGTCAGCCGATCAGCATACGACTCCTTTGTCGCGAGTGTCGCGAACGAAAGCGAAACGTTGGAAGGAAGCATTGCGGGCCGTGCCGTCATTAGAAATCCGTGCCCCCTTATCGGCGGTCGGGACACTTGCCGCCTAAACTTGGCGATTCTAAGCGTTAGAGTGGAAGTGCCCTACTAAGGTTCGACGCTCGACGATCTAAGGTTTAGAAGGGATGGCTCGGCATCCGTTATGCCAGCTAGAGTCTTCTAGACGACAATATTTCCAGGTGCTCAGATTGGGCACAGAAGAGGCTCACATGAAAGCAACAAAGTATATCTTGGCTCTGATTACCATGGCTCTGCTGTCTGCGAGCTTGACCTGGGCCGATGACGACAAGAACGAATCCGACATCAACAAGCGCATCGATAAATCCGCAGCCGTTCTTCAGGAAGTTATGGCTACTCCTGACCATGCGATCCCCGACAAAATTCTGGATAGTGCTAACTGCATTGCGGTCATCCCATCTTTGGTTAAGATTGCGGTGGGCTTCGGAGGCGAACACGGCAAAGGTGTTGCAACCTGTCGCACTCAACACGGTTGGAGCGCCCCTCTGCCTATCGACATCACGGGTGGAAGCTGGGGACTTCAGTTGGGCGGCCAAGCGATCGACCTGGTCATGGTTTTCATGGGCCATGGCGGAATGGAACACTTGATGTCTGACCACTTCAAGGTCGGCGGAGATGCTTCCGCAGCCGCGGGTCCCGTGGGACGCGACGCTGCCGCTGACACCGATATCAAGATGAGCGACAAGATACTAACCTACTCGCGCGCTCGCGGGCTCTTCGCTGGCGTGGATCTTTCTGGAACGGTTGTGAAACAGGATAAAGACGAGACCAGGTTGCTTTTCGCAGGCAAATTAAATTCGCCGGACGCGATCTTGACCGGCAAGGTTCCCGCTCCAGCCGCCAGCGAACCACTTCTTTCTGTGCTGCGTAAGGTTTCGGAAGAGGCCCACGGCCGCGAAACGGCATCCCGCTGAATAAGTCATTGAAACAACCCCAACGCCAGGGCGAGAGATCCGACTCCCCTGGCGTTTTTTCTTTGCGGATAGGACCCGATGCCAGCTTCCTACATACTCGCACTCAGGCAGCTACATACTCACACTGATATTTAACGGCGGGTATGATTGTTACCGTGGGGTGTGATCGGCGGTGTTGCCTATCGCTGGTTCAATACTTAAGTTCAATACTTAACAGGAGCTAACTTACATGTATACGATTTTGTTAATCGTTCTGGTGCTGCTGCTGGTCGGCGCCCTACCCACGTGGCCTTACAGTACCGGCTGGGGTTACTATCCCAGTGGCGGATTGGGACTGGTGTTAGTTATCGTCCTGGTGCTCGTGTTAATGGGGCGGGTCTAAGAGTTTGCGGAGTTGAATCTCAACGTGCGCTAGGAGTTTCCGTAAATGTTGTCCTGAATGGACGCAGTCGCGGTCGGGAATGCCTGAGACACGATTCCCGACCGTGAAATCTCTAATCCGGCCGAGAGTCTCGGTCGGTTATTCACGCTTGGTTCACATTTCACCCTTTCGTTTCGACATCTGCACCGCTTAGTGCCCGGATGAAAGATGACAACTGCCGTCTTTACGATGAGAAGTCAGGGCTTCAATGTATTGCTGCACCCTCGTAAAGAAGCGTAACGTCTTGGTTAGGACGTGCAAATGGTGTCGAATTCAATTCCAGGACGTCATGCTCGAATCTTAGTCGTAGACGATAATCCGTCGGTGCGCCGTTATCTTCGCGGGGTGCTCGAACAACACGATGACTGGCAGGTCTGCGATGAGGCTCGCAACGGACGCGAAGCACTCGATCGATTCTCCAGTCTCCATCCAGATGTTATTGTGCTCGATTTTCAAATGCCCGAGATGAATGGCCTCGAAGCCGCGCGCCAGATTGCAAAACTGTCGCCCAAGACTCCGATCCTGATTGTCACCCTCTATCTGTCGCGGCAGCTTTCGGAGGAAGCTCGTAAAGTCGGAGCTTGGGGTGCCTGCGCAAAAACCGACGTCGGTTCGGTGGTGGATGGTGTCGGAGCGCTCTTACGCCAGGAAACGTACTTTCCCAATTGACGCTAGCTTCTGCCATTCAGTCGGCAGCGGCGAGTTTCTCATCTTGATCTTTATCTTTGTCGTGAGAAGTGATCGGAAGAGTCACCGAAATCAGCGTTCCCGGCGTACACGGCTGGATGATCAGTTGACCCCCCAATTCTCGAATCCGTTCTCTCATGCCAGCCAAGCCCACTCCCGAATCGGTCCCTTTGGTCAAAAAATTGTCGAGCACCTTCGGCGCGATCCCTTTACCATAATCTCGCACCGTGAGGATTGCGTATTCGCGCGAGAGTTCAAGCGCGACATCGGCCCGAGCGCTGCCGGAATGCCGATGGATGTTGGTAAGGCTCTCTTGCAAAACTCTAAAAAGCCCCAACGCTATCGGCTTTGGCAAGCGAGCAACGTCGTCGGGCAACTTCAGTTTCACTTTGATTCCACTGCGCTGCGAAAATCCCTCGAGATACCAAGTGGCAGCCGACGCCAGTCCCGCCTCGTCCAGAAGCGGTGGATGGAGAAGGTGCGAAATCGTGCGCGTCTCCGCAATGGACTGGTCGAGCAACTGAATCGCCTCCGCGAGGAAGTTATCCTTGCGCTGGCTGGCGAACAACTCGAGGTTCATCTTCACGCCCACCAGATACTGCCCGAGACTGTCGTGCAGTTCGCGAGAAAACTTACGTCGTTCGGCATCCTGCAGCTGCAATAAACGGCCGGTTAGCCGGCGCAGAGACTCTTCACTTGCTCGCGCATTGTGCTCCGCCTGTTCACGGGCCTCCAGTTCTTTGAAGAGCAATTTGTAATGTAGCGCCAACAGCGCCAGAGCCAACAAGAACGAGACCGTCAGGATGGCCACCGTCACCATAAACAAGTGGCGGGCACTGCTTTGGCGCGTCGCGAATAATCGAGTTTCCGCCAGCCGCATCTCTTGCGTAAGAGATGTCATTTCCGAGGAAAGCGGAACTCCCTGACGGTCGAAAGAAGCCTGCGACTCCTTATCTTCGGGTGCTCGCTCCTTCGCCGCAATCGAGTCGCGAAGCAAGCTCACCCGACGACCCGTTACATTTTCGAGGCGGTCACAAAGCGCTTTTTGTGTGGGATTATCCGCGATCAGAGCGCGCAATTGGCGAAACTTGATCGCAAGCTCGGGCAGGGCTTCGTTAAATTGCTCCAAAAACTCATCGTTTCCTGAAATGACGTAAGCGCTTCGCGCGCGACCAGCCTTTACAAAAGCCGAATCGATCTCTCCCAGGGCAGCCCGAACTTCGAGGCTATGATTCACCCACTCCTCACTGGCCAGCAGACGATTGATCGCGATATACGCCGCCACCCCGCTAAGGAGAAGCAGCATTACAGCCGAGGCGAATGCAACTTGCGCTTTTTTCCGGGAACCCATGGATGTTTTGATCTGTGATGCAACGAACGAAAACACTTTCCACCTCGACCACACCGAAACCGGGCGCCCAACGCGTTTCTCAATCTTACCGTAAATGTTTAACTCGCAGAACGCCTACAGTATCTGCTGTATTCGCGAAACCAAGCCCGTCGGATTAGATTGGAACGCGTGAGATTCGTACCGCACCCGTTTTAGGTGGCCGCTTTCCGGTTGCGGAGGTCGCGCGCACGCATGCAGTTCCATGGGAGGGGCGTGCGTCACAATTATTCTTTCGGTACTGTCTTTCGGTACTACGTCGACTCGGTTCGCCCTTTATCGATTTATGCAAAACGAAGTGGTCTTATCGTTCCTCACGGAGGTTAGCCATGAAGTTGCGTATTTTAATCGCCGACGATCACGAAGTCGTCCGCCGCGGGCTGTGTACTCTTTTGCAAACGCACCCCGATTGGGAAATTTGCGGAGAGGCTCAGGATGGGCGCCAGGCAGTCGAAATGGCCCGAAAACTCAAACCCGACGTTGTCATTCTAGACGTCGGCATGCCCAATCTTAATGGTCTGGCCGCGACTCGCCAACTGGCGCAACAGAACCCGCAGCAGAAAATCATCGTGTTGACCATTACGGATTCCGACCAGGTTATACGCGAAGCTCTGGACGCTGGTGCTCGCGGATTCGTTCTGAAATCGGACGCCGCTCGCGACTTAGTCTCCGCAGTAGAGGCGCTGCAGCGGAACCGCATGTTCTTCACTCCGCGAGTGAATGACATGGTGCTGGCGGGTTTTCTCGACAAAGGATACAAACCAGCAAACGACGAGTTGCCGCATGTCCCGAAGCTGACACCGCGCGAATGCGAAGTAATCCAACTTCTAGCCGAGGGGAAAAGTTCAAAAGAGGTCGCTTGTCTTCTGAACCTCAGCACGAAGACGGCTGAAACCCACCGGAGTAATATCATGCGCAAGCTTGATTTTCACTCCATTCGCGATCTGGTGGTTTATGCGGTGAAGAATGACATTATTCAAGTCCAGATGCCGGCGATTCCGAATGCCTCGATCGAAATTGCGAATGCGCCAATCGAGGCCGACAGCTCGGTTGCTTGAAGCCTTGGGTTTTAAAAAAAAGGGGGAGCCGGAACCGGCTCCCGTTTGGTCTTGACAGGAAAGTTGGATCGAGAAAATAAGTTAACTAGCCTTTAAACGTTCGTCGAAGCGAGGGTTCTGGTCGACATTCGATTGTCGCTCGACCTCGTCGTTCCACTCTTTAACTTGCTTTTCAGCCGCGTCCCGGGCAATCCCGTAGCGCTCCTGAATCATGCCGACGAGCTGTTCTTCCTGACCATCGATAACTTCTATAT
>Ga0302274_10000394_pt1 | contig 45003 bp, 71 predicted proteins | sample III_Bog_N2_1_FD_198755 | JGI IMG/M metagenome (GOLD analysis project Ga0302274, IMG submission 198755) | Peat permafrost microbial communities from Stordalen Mire near Abisko, Sweden - III_Bog_N2_1 | ecosystem: Environmental > Terrestrial > Soil > Wetlands > Peat | place: Sweden: Abisko...
GCTGTGGAACGTCCCACAGCCGCATATAGGCCCGTCCTTGCCACTCATACAGTGGATCGTGGCAGTCTTCGCTCAGCGCTGGGAATGTATCAAGATCCCACGATACTTTCATGTCGATGGTCTTGATCTTCGGCACATAGATATCACACTCGCCGGTCAGGAATTCGTCCTCACGGCGCTCAGTGTTTTTGATGTAGCTCTTGAACCGGAGCCGGTTGATCAGCTCGATCGCCTCATCCTCGCAGGCCAATCCCTTGTCCATGTATTTTGTCTCGACTACCTTGTTGTAGCCATAGACGTATTGCTTGGCGAGCTTTCCGATAAACGTCTTGGCGCCGGCAGACAGCGACATTTCTTTGTAGGGCGCCAGCAGCAGCTTATCGGCGTCGGTCTTGCGCGCTTTGCCGAGGACTTCGTGCAGTTCCAGCGGCACCAGACTTTTGTCGATCGATTGAGCGTCGGTCATGATCAGGCCGAGGGTTGATGGATGAAATTTAACCACGCTTCACCTCATTATTGACGACTGTCCATTGATCGTCGGTGAGAATGTAATTCGCCCGCAATTGTTCGACAGTGAATTCCCCTTTCTTGATGGATTCGATTGCGGCCTCAAGACCTTTTTTGCCGATTTTCGTCGGCGCTGCCTTGGGCTTTTCCTCGACCTCTGGCGCTGAGCTTGCCGCATCGTCATCCTGCCCCTTGGTCGACATACCGGTAGCCGCAAGCAACGTGTAACGCTGCAGGTAGGTGATGGTAGATGCCACCTGTTGAATGGCGTTCTTCTTTCCCGAGGTGTCAGGAGCTCCGACCATCGTTACCATTTCCGAATGACCGCGCACATGCGTGACGATGCAGTCAACAGAGATCGTCCCGGATTCTTGGCGGATGTTCCAGCGGAAACTAAGCTGGCGCTTTGCCATGGCAGGGCCGACGACATCGGTGACGTCGGAAAGCTCGGCATGCTTGTAGCCAACAAAGTCGCCTTCCTTGGTCTTGTAGCCGACTTCCTTTCGCTTGAAAATTTCCAGCGGCTCAGCCTTGAACGCGGTCATTGATTCAACGAAAGCCGTCTTTGATTCGGCAGCGTCCCAGCGCTCTTTTACTTCGAGAAGCTGCTGCAACTTGACGATATCGAAATCCGGTTTCGACATGGCGACTTCGATCATCCGCATCATTGTCTGCGAGTCGCTACTTTTCACGGTGACGACTCCAGCCTGGTTGAGGTAAGGCCCGGAAAACTGCTCGTCCTTCATTTCAATGACTTCGTTTTTCATGGTCTTTTAGTAGTTGATTGATAGATTTGTTATCTTACCGGTGCGGATCAAATCAATCAAGGAATTTAAATCAATCTCTTGATATTTATGCAAAATGAGATCAGCAGCAATATCAGCGTGCACTTCTGCAATGTGCTGCTCGTCCTCGGCTTCTTTCTTGGCCTGCGCGGCGGCCTGCTCTTGGGCCAGTGCTTCATCGGCTGCATCTTTCACGCGCTTGGCCTCGGCGTCAGCGGCGTCCTTAGCATCTTTTTCACGCTTTTCCTGCTCGACGCGCGCGGCTTCTTCCTGGACCTTACGGGCGGCATCCAGAGAGGCCAATTGTGCAGCCAGTTCTTTGCGCTGTTCTTCCAGTTTGCCTTCTTCGACCTTGCGCAGGGCGGCGGCCTTTGCGTCTGCCTCTTCGCGCTCCTTGTCTTGCTTGGCGCGTTCGTCGGCCAGCTTTTTGCGCTCGACTTCTGCGGCTTCGTCCTGCTCTTTCTTCCGGCGGTCAAGTTCGGCGCGTTCATCTGCAAGGCGCATGGCTTCAGCTTCCCGGTCAGCGGCATCCTTGGCGGCTTTTTCTTCTGCCTCGACTGCCGCATCGAACATTTCTGTCAGCTTGGCAGATGTTTCGGCGATGGCCTTTGAAGCTTCAGCCGTGAATTCATCGAAGCGCGGTTCGTCGGCGCCATCAATCGAATTGACGGCCATACGTGCGACCTCGATCTGTGCCGAATCTTTACCGGCCACGCCGATAACGACGTCGCGGATACCTTGGATATCCTTTTGGATGCCGGCAATGCGTTCGCGCTCTGCGGCGATCTTGGCGGCCTTCTCTTCCTCAATGGCAGCATCCCATGCATCACGCAGGGTTTGCAGGCGCGTCTCTTCTTCGGATGCAATACCGATCAGCCGGTCCTGTTCTTCCTTGACGGCTTTGGTGAATGCCTTGGCATCCTCTGTCGCCGCCGTCGCCTTGTGGCCGATGGCAACGCGAGCATTCTTGAGGCGCATGTATGCTGCGTGGCATTCTTCCCGACCGTCTTTGTTCTTCACTTCCTTGATGGAGGCAGAAGTCTCAACCAGGGCGCGCAACGCCTTCTCATGCGCCGAAGTATCCAGCGCAACAGCGGCGCGTTGGGGCAGAGTCAGCTCAACCGATGGCTTCGGCTCCAGCTTTGTTTTCTTCGGCTTCGTGGTTTCTGCGATATCCATGTTATTTCCTTTTGGTAGAGTTATTTGATATTTGCGATGCGATCGCGCATTAGTTTTTCAGCTTCATGCTGGGCGCGTCCATCCATGCCTTGAACGGCACCCAAGCCGTAAAAAATTATGAAGCAGACCGCGCATACTTCGACTATAGGTCGCACAAATCTGCTCCACATACGGCGCAGGAGAAATCGGGTGTAGGGCTTCATTTGGCACGCTCCGCAAGCATGGCGTCGGCGAATGCCGAATTTCCATCGTCGCGGCTCACGTCACCACCCGATAGCAAGCCTTAGCCGGCACAGCCGAAGTCTTCTGCATTGGCGTCACCGGATCGGTCATGGCGAAGATCAGGGCGATTGTGGTAAGGCCGCCGCACACAAAACTCAAAATCATCAAGGCAACAATTTTCATTTCAGCACCATCACAGTTACGCCAATAGCTCCAGCATCAAATGCAGCAGCTTCCAGATCGGCAGGGTTTCCAATCGCAGGCCCGATGTATTCAGAGCCATCCTGGTAGATGTAGCGGACTCGGCATTTCATACTGCGCTCGCTGTGAATCCGCCACGGGGCTCACCCCATTTCAGATCGCCGCATTTGCACTGGTAGACACCTTTCATGGAAATCTTGACCGATGCACCTTGGAGGCTGACACGCGCTGTTTTCACTTGGCGATCCTTGATCCAAGTCCATGAGTGGCGTGCTCCGAGTCGACATTTGCTCATTCCTTCTCTCCCTATAAATTGAAGTTGGCGGACCGGGCTACCTTCACCGTTCCTAACTATCCGGGGCTAGTACCGCTACCAGCCAGATCCAGTCATGCGGTTGCCAACATAGAAACGTATCCAAACCGTGAGGACCACGCCGTCTGATTAGGATCGACCGAACTGGCTTCTCAACACGCTCGCATCAACGTAAGTTACAGAGCGGAATCACCGCTATGTTTTTCTCGTCAAAAGTAACGCTCGGCAGGCTAGTTCTTCTCGCCCGGATACGCTTCTATGTTGGCCCTCCGCACTATCGCGGCGGAGGTTTAACGGATGGTTTCCTGGCTTGCTGTACACCGACTGGCGAACAAGCGACGGCTATAACCATCAAAGATCCACTCCTATTCAGCCGTAGTCTTTTGATCGCCGTTCGGGCTGCTTTCGGAGCTTCTAAACCAAAGGGAGAAAATTTCTTTTCCCAAAATCACCATGAAGCCGCAAACTTGCAAGGTCGTAAAAATATGCCGCTTCGACTTCATCTTTAAATTCGCCTATTTGCAGCCTCTTTCCGTCATGCCTTATCCGGACACGATAAGATTTATTCGTCTTCGTCACGCCCTTAAATCGAGATTTGCTATTCGATTTCTTCGCAGTGTTTTGCGCACTTTGTGTTGCAGTCGCGATACGAAGATTTACTCTCCGGTTATCCCGCGTGTCGCCGTTTATGTGGTCGACAAATTCACCATCTTTTGCCGACATGATTAAGCGATGCAGCTTCCATTCTTTTGACTTGCCATCAACAGTTGCTACTCTCGCGACGTATCGAGTAGTTCGCGATTTCTTGTAGGCCCAGGTTCTTCCAATGAACAGATGCTGATCAATTTCATCAATCTGAATCTCAGTTCCACATTTCAAATAGATAATCATTTTCTGTTTCGCTATGGGCTAGGCCAGTGTTTTAGGCGCAACAGACATTGCCTCTTGCACATATTTACGTTGTTCAAGCCAATCAAGAACCTCAGTCGCACCGCGATAAAACATCTTCGAAGCAACCGGCGCGCATAATATGCCCGCCAACTCAGAATCAATTTCGCGCAATGCTGGCTCTGTGGTGCATACTTGTAACCATCCGGCTAGGCAATGTGTTGTTCCGCATACAGCTTCTTCGGCGCATGTGCGATCTTTCCAATCACTGTTGCCATGCCAGTGATTCATTTCAAGACGTTCCTGATTTTCCAGAATTACAGCACGAACGCGATCAAGATTTTCGATTGCTTGTTCAGGCGTAGCGCGAGGCAGCGGCTTGTCATCAGCACCGCCCAGGTTGGCACCGCCCAGGTCGGCACTGCCCAGGTCGGCACCGCCCAGGTAGGCACCGCGCAGGTCGGCACTGCCCAGGTCGGCACCGAGCAGGTAGGCACCGCGCAGGTAGGCACCGCGCAGGTCGGCACTGCCCAGGTCGGCACCGAGCAGGTAGGCACCGCGCAGGTCGGCACTGCGCAGGTCGGCACCGCGCAGGTCGGCACTGCGCAGGTCGGCACCGCGCAGGTTGGTTTTGGCAATTACTGCCTGCTCAAGGGCATGTCGCAGATGCAGTCCACTTTCAATGCCATCGGGCGCGGCGCATTCGAACATTACTGCATTGGTAAAACGGTTCTTGATTTGAATTTTTGCTTGAATCATTTTCGCTCTCCATCTATCTAGTTGCGCGGTGCTTTGCGTTTGGTGTGATTGAATTATCAGTCATCGAATAAACCAAGTCAACCGTTATTTTGATATTTATTTAAAATAATTTCAGGCGGCATTAAATCGTAGGGCTTATATAAGCACTTGACTATTATCTAATGATTGATAATAATGGTCAACATCAAAGACAACTATAGGAAATAAAATGGACTGGACAGCAATTCTCTCGGAAATCTTCGCGGCTGGAAAAACTCAAATGGTAGTAGCTGCATATTGCGGCTGCGGTCAATCTGCCATCAGCCAGCTTTATAGTGGCGTAACTACTCAGCCTCGTTATGAGGTCGGTAATAAGCTGATGGAGTTGCACGCCAGCGTGGTGCCGCAGAAAAAACCATCGCGCCGGGGCAAGCCATCATGACATTCAGCGACTATCTCAACTCGTTTGCTCTGATCGGCGCGGCATGGCTGTTTGTTGCCGTCTTTGGCTGCGCGATCTTTTCCGCCATCGTCGCCAGCGGTAAGCACCGGTCGGCGTTCGCCTGGTTCTTCGCCGGGCTGATTTTCAACCTCGTCGGCCTGATTGCCATTGCAGGGCTGCCGACTCTCGATCAGGAAGCGCCATGAGCCACATCTCCATTTCAACAGCCGCCGCCCTGATGTTCTTGGCGTTCTGCGGCATCGCCATTCTGGTGACGCAGTGAATCCAGTAATCATCGGCGACGCCACGCTGTACCTCGGCGATTGCATGGAAATCTTGCCAACTTTGGGCAAGGTTGATGCAGTTATTACTGATCCGCCATATAGCTCAAACACCCATAGGATGGCAAAGACGAACAAAGGTGTTGGGCACGGCACAAAGCTAATCACGTTTGCGTGCCTTACAGATGAAGGATTCGACACCGTTATAAATTCATGTATCCAAGCATCCCTTGGATGGGTCGTGGCGACATGTGATTACAAACACGCGGCACGCTGCTATTCATCCCCTTCTTTCGTCCGCCTCGGCGCTTGGGTAAAGCCTAACCCTATGCCGCAGATTAGCGGTGACCGTCCGGGGCAGGGATTTGAAACGGTACTTATCTTGCATTCTGGTGATCGGAAAAAGGCTTGGAATCGTGGTGGTGGCGCTGGCGTCTGGACTTTCCCAGTTACAAACGGCGCACAAGTTCCCACGCAAAAGCCTTTGGAATTGATTTCTTCCTTCGTAAGCGACTTTACAACGCCGAATGAAATAGTTGCTGACCCGTTCATGGGAAGTGGGACGACCGGCGTAGCCGCAGTGAAATTAGGTAGAAGGTTCATCGGCATCGAACGTGATGAGCGCCATTTCGACATCGCCTGCCAGCGCATCGAGCAAGCGCACTCGCAAGGAAAGTTATTCGAGCCCGCAGCGATCACTCAAGAGCAGGGGGCATTGCTATGACCGCGCGTCAAAAATTCACCGAACGAAAGATACGGCTCGTCGGAGCTCAGCAACGCGACTCGGCAATTGCTTTGCTGAACAACATTCCTCTTGATTCCGAAAAACCTCTTGAGGTCGTTTTGCGGGAAGAGGTCAAGGCTCGCAAGCTTGATCAGAATACCCTGATGTGGGTTGGCCCGCTCAAGGATATCGAGCAGCAAGCTTGGTCGAATGGTCGGCAATACAGCGCTGTCGTCTGGCATGAATATTTCAAAGAGCAATTCTTGCCCGAGGAATTCGACCTGGAATTGACCAAAGAAGGCTATCAAAAATACGACTTCACGCCGGACGGCGTGCGTGTGTTGGTCGGCTCCACTACTGAGCTCACCATCAAAGGCTTCTCGCAATATCTGGAGCAAGTCCATGCCTTCGGTGCGAACCTGGGCGTGCTGTTCCATGCTAATCCTAATGAGCGGCGGATGGCCGCATGAAACGCACGGCCCTCAAGCGTACTGGCTTCAAGCCCAAGGTATCGGCACAGCCCGGCATCTTGCGCACGGCAAATCTTGGCAAGTCTGCGATTCAGCCATCGTTACTTGCGACAAATAAGGATCTGGCGAAGGTCAAGAAGCCACGTATGCGCAAGTGCGCTATCTGCAAGACACCGTTTCGTCCGTTCAACGCCTTGCGCGACAAGTGGTGTAGCCCTGAATGTGGCGCTGCGCTGGGTATTCGTCTGGCGGCGGCCAAGGCTACTAAGGAAGAGTATGCAGATCGCGCCGTGACGCGCGCCAAGCTGAACGCTATGCGTCCGCGCAAGTGGCACATGAACGCACTCAAGACCGAGTTGCATGGATTCATCCGTGAGCGGGACGAAGGCAAGGAGTGCATCTCTTGCGACACGATTTTGCTGAAACTAGGTCGTCCAGGCGGCGATTATGACGCCGGTCACTTTCGTAGCGTTGGCAGCGCTTCGCACATGCGCTTTCTCGAAAACAATATCCACGGCCAATGCAAGTACTGCAATGACCATTTGACCGGCAACCCGCATGCCTATGAGCAGGGCCTGATCAAACGCTATGGACAGGATTACGTCGATGTCCTGAAGGCTGACAACGAAATCCGCAAATACACCATTGATGACCTGATCACATTGACCAGAATCTATAAATTAAAACGCAAAGACCTGCGCGCTGCGCGGGCTGAATAGGCCACTTCCAAAATTTCTACAAGCCGTGTAGGAATTCCTTGACTTATGACTTAAGCAATACAATAATTCTTTATCAGTTCGGCGCAAAGCCGGATTGCTCAAAAGCCCTGACAGCTTGAACCGCTGCCAGATTACGCAAACCGACGAGGCCTGAGGGAGGGGCGGCTAACCAGTAATGGCGCCACCCTAATCTTCGGTAGGGGGTTCAGTCCCTCTCCCTCAGGCCAGGAGAAATAACAATGCGGGTCAAGAAAATAAATCGTTACTGGTGTGATTTTTGCAATCGCGGAGGCCTGCAGAGCTTTGCCATGTCGAAGCATGAGAAGCATTGCACGCTGAATCCAAATAGGAAATGCCGGGTCTGCGACCTACTGGGCGTTGCCCCAGTTCTTCAAGAGCTGATCGACATGCTTCCCGATCCGACCACATACAACACGGCGGAGTGTCTTGCTCAAAAGCATGAGGAGACTGAGCACTACAAGTTGACGCAACAACTTGAGGAAATTTATCCGGCATTCCGTGATGCTGCAGGCGATTGTCCAGCCTGCATGATGGCGGCTTTGCGCCTGAAAAAAATACCTGTTCCGATGATGGAAAAATTCAATTTCAAGGCAGAAATGAAATCCATATTTGATGGCATAAACGAGAGTCGTAGGGATTACTACTGATATGGCACGCGCACGCAACATCAAGCCGGCAATCATGGTGAATGAGGATCTCGCATCCTTGGCGCCATTGACGCGCCTGCTGTTCATTTACCTTTGGATGCTGGCTGACCGAGAGGGACGACTTGAGGATAGGCCAAGCCGTATCGCTGTCCAGGCGCTTCCGTATGACCGATCTGCCGATGTTGATGGCATGCTGCAATCCCTTTGCAATGACGGCTTCATCCGGCGCTACGAGTCGGCCGGCGTGAAGGTCATCCAGGTAGCCGGATTCTCAAAGCACCAGACACCACACGGCACCGAGAAGGACGGCGATATGCCGGATGAAGACGGTAAATTGTGGATTCACGAACGCGGAAAAAACGGATATTCGACAGGCTCCGTTTCGTTGAAAGACAAAGAATTAACAGATCAAAAACAGTCGACTAACAATTCTTTAACAGTTAAAGAACACCCTGATTCACTGATTCCTGATTCACTGATTCCTGATACCGGATTGCTTGGAAGTACGGCGCAAGCGCCAGCTTCGGACAAGCCGAAGCGCACGCGAAAATCGCAAAAGATTCCACTGCCTGACGGTTTCTGTGTTTCTGAGCAGGTCAATGCTTGGGCGGTGAAGAACAACGTGCAGAACCTCGACCGGCATTTTTCATCGTTCATCGACAAGGCCAAGGCCAACGGCTACGTGTATGCCGATTGGGATGCTGCCCTGCGTAATGCGATCTCGGGGGACTGGGCAAAGCTGGGCGGTCAGCACCTGGCGCGCGGCTCACCCAAAACATCGATCTCGCGGCACAACGGTTTTGACCAAAAAGACTACGGAGAAGGGATAGGCGACGATGGATGCATTCACTGAAACGGAAGCACGGAATTGCGAGACCCATGGCGCGTACATTGCCAAGGGAATCAAACTGCTCAAGCGAGTCGTTTGGATGAACTGCCCGGAATGCACCAGCGCGGAGCGCGAAAGCAATGCCGCAGAGAAAAAGCAACGGGACGCGATTGAGCGCCAGCGCGCGCTCGAGCATCGCTTGAACCAGGCCGGAATTCCCTTGAGGTTTCGCGGCAAGGATTTCGCAGGCTACCGGACTGAGACAGACGCCAAGGATAAGGCGCGCTCAATCGCCATGGAGTTTGCGCACAACTTCTCTACCCATGCCAAGGATGGCACGACGATGGTTTTCTCTGGCAAGCCCGGCACCGGGAAAAGCCACCTTGCGATTGCCATTGCGTCGGCGATCATGCCAGAGCGGACGGCAATGTACATCAGCGCAATCGACGCGGTGCGCATGATCCGCGACACATGGCGCCGGAACTCTGAGAAATCAGAAAGCCAGGTGCTCCGCGCGCTGGCAAGCGTTGATCTGCTGATCCTGGACGAAGTGGGCGTGCAATACGGGACAGAGTCCGAACAGGTCAGCCTGTTTGACATTATCGACAAGCGCTACCGCGACCAGATGCCGATGATCTTGCTGACGAATTTGACGGCATCTGAGATGAAGGACTTTCTGGGCGACCGCAGTTATGACCGGCTGCGCGAGGGCGGCAAGTGGGTTAAATTCGACTGGGAATCGCAGCGCGGCAACGCGGTCTGAAAATAACCGGGGAGAGACCATGGAACACATGCAAGAGCAGATAGAGCAAACGATGGCGGTCTACGAGGACGAGGAAGCGGAAGCGCCTTGCAGCCTGACATTCTGGGACGCGATGGTCTGCTCGGCGCTGGCGACGATTGCCGGCGTTGGAATTCCGCAGGGTATTGCCATTTTCTTGGCGTCTTTCAAACACTGAGAAATAATTTATTCAACGCAGCACTAACCAAGGAGAAGAAAATGCAATTGATCCAACCAGTTGAGGTATGCCGTGACAGCGAAGGATATTGGACTCACCCTGATGTGCCAGAGTTCGAGGAAGACGAATATCAAAAATATTTGCAATGGCTAAAAGATCAGGGGCTTCAATATGTTGTTGATGATCTGGAAGACTACCCGGATACGACGCCAGCAAAAATCCGATACTTCGAAGATGGCAATGCCGATGTCGGCGATTGGACCCCAGAGCGGCCGACTGGCGAAGGCTGGTTCATTCTTTCTATCCACATGACCGAGGATAGCGCAGTGTGCGTGTGGGTCCGGCGTGACACTGAAGAACTTTAACTGAAAATCAAGAGTTCTTTAAATGAAGAAAAAAAGAAACAAAAAATATCAGCCTCGTGATATACTGGCTTCACCGATTGAGTGGGCCATAGCCGGTTCTTGCATGTTGACAGATGCGCAGCATGCGCAGTTCATGGGGCCGGTTGATGTTGCAATCGACAAGCTGCGCGAAGGCCGCGCGGACCGTCAGGACTGGAACACGGTCGCCAACGCCATGAACGTCGCCGAGGGCTTGGTTTTCGCTGGCGTGGGCGCCAACCTGGTGCCAGCGATCAAGGCGGCGTCCGAAGCGCTCAAGGCGATTGCCGAGCGGATGATTGCCGGTGGATCGTCTACATGTCGCGCGTCGGAGCTTGCCGCGATCAGGGAAGGCCGTGAGATGTATTCCGCTCAGCTTCGGGCATGCACGCAGGGCGAATCCAGCCGGGCCGTACAGCGTGTGAAGCTGTTGCATCAATCAGGTGCTATGAGTGACATGGGAAGGCTTTTTAACAAGATGCGGCCGGCTGCTGTGGCTGTCTAACCAAAAGGAAGAATCATGAACTGCAAACGAGGTGATTTGGCGATTTATGGCGGAGTTATCAAGGCTTACCTTGGCGTTATTGTTGAGGTCATAGAGTTGGCACCATCCTATAGATTCCAGCTTCCTGATGGGCAAATGCATCAGGGTGTTGGGGTTGACTGCTGGATCATAAAATTTCCCAGAGATTTTTTGTTCCCAACCTCTATGGGGACTGGGCGCATCAGTCAGTATGCTATTACAGATGACTACAAACTGCGCCCGGTCTCCGGTCTCCCCATGCAAGACGAAGTAACCGAAGAACAAAAGGTGCCAGCATGAGCATGGTAAAGCGGTTTTCCCGCAATCAAGCTGGGCACGATTTTATCGTCGGCGATATTCATGGCAATTTCACGCGGCTGCAGTCGTTCCTCGACTCCATCGGATTCAGAAAAGATGTGGACCGTCTGTTTAGCGTTGGCGATCTGGTCGACCGTGGTCCCGAGTCTCACCAGGCGCTTGAATGGATCGGCTATCCATGGTTTCACGCCGTCGCCGGTAATCACGAAGACATGGCAATCCGCTGGCCAAATGGAAACATGGACGCAGGGAACTATGCGGCGAACGGCGGCGCGTGGAACATCTCCAATACGGACGCTGAGCGCTGGTTTATTTCTGATGCCCTGTCGGCGCTCCCCATCGCCATCGAATTGGAAACTGAGTACGGCATTGTCGGCATAGTGCATGCTGATTGTCCCTGCGCGAGTTGGAAGGAATTCGTGACCGCGTTGGACGATCCAGAGACCCCGCGTAGCAAGCTGAAATCTCTGATCGACTGCGCTCAATGGTCGCGTATGCGGATTGAGTATCGCCTGACTGGCGGTGTAACCGATGTGCGCGCTGTGGTGGTGGGCCATACGCCGCTGCTGAAGCGTGTCGTGCTCGGCAACGTTCACCATATCGACACCGGCGGCTGGTTCCCGGTACACAAGGGCGGCTATTTCACTGTCCTGCACGCCGAGTCACTGTTGCCGGTGGGCCCATGACTGACTTCTACATCGTCAGCACCAGGCACACGCGCCGGGACGCTCATTACATTACGTTCTGGCGCCCGAACGATTCCGGGTATTGCTGGGCGCTTTCGTGGGCGGGAAAGTATTCGCGTGAGGCCATCGAAGCACGCCAGGGCTATTACCTCAGCGGAGAAAGCACTTTCGCCGTGCCGTGCGCTGTAGCCGATGCCATAGGCATGCCGCCGCTGCCGCGCACCGTAGACAACGACGCCGGGCCCGTGGTCATGAACACGCCAGAGAACCGGAAGGCGCTGATTCAGGCCAGTGTATTTCCGACCACCGTGCCGATCGTGTTCGAATGGTTTTCCCGGAAGAAGGGCGGCGGCCTCGGCAGCGACCGCTACAACTGCGCAGGATGCGGCCGTTTTGTCAGCTACAACCAGCGCTTCACCAGCAATTGTGCCAATTGTGGCACCGACAACCGACCTTGAGAGAAGAGAAAATTATGACTTTGAGAAATTGCCAAGTAACGTTCCGCGCCTGGAACCCAGAAACACGGTGCTCCGAACCAGCAGAAAGGATTGCCGGAAAATTTCACGGCTGGGGTTTGGAGATTGATGGGGATTCGGAAGTCCGTGCGTCCTTTTCTGTCGGCATCGTGGAATTCCCAGACGGCAGCATCACGACGGTGCTGCCGAGCGACATTCAATTCGACACCGAGGTTTAACCATGAAAGTATCCGAATTGACCGGGATAACCCTTGATTATTGGGTGGCAAAGGGCATGGGGCACTATTCTAGGTTGAGTAATGGAAGGTGCGAAGTTATCGACTGGAATAAGCCGGGTAGTCTGATAAACGGGGAAAGGTTTGAGCCGTCGACTGATTGGCAGCATGCAGGGCCAATTATTGACCGCGAATTTATTACGATCCGCGCCCCATCCCATCCGCATCCTCAGGTTTGGGCTGCTTTCAGCTTGGAGTTGCTTCACAGAACAGCCGGCCTTCACATGACGTTCTACGGATCTACACCTCTCATCGCGGCAATGCGTGCTTATGTCGCCACCAAGTTCGGGGATGACGTTGATTTTCGGACTTAGCCTGCTCTATGGACGGTAATGCCTAGAGGCGCTATGATGTGACAATCATTGTCCCGATTGCAATTTAATTTGAAGAGGCCCCGCCGTGACTATCGACCCCAATCAATTGCCCCTGGTGATCACGTATGGCGGCCCCAGCGGCGCGGTCGACACGATCACTGCAGGGCCTGACATTTACGGCAGCTTTTACAAGCAGACGCTCACCTATACCGGTTCTAATGTGACAGGTGTTTCTGCATGGGTGAAGCAATGATCGGCATCGCCCAGCTCATTATCTGGCTCAAAATCCTCGGCATCTATCCCGGCGGCGCTAGTTCTGGCGGCTCCAATGTGGCCCAGAATGTGGATTCTATCTCTGGCGCAAAGGCTATTGACCTCGGTTTGGGGACCGATATTGCATTTACGGTGGGCGCCGCAGCGACGCTTTCGTTTTCAAGTCTTCCGACAACCGGCCACGCAATCCGCGCGATCCTGACGGTGACAAATGGCGGAGTGGGGCTTACATGGCCTGCAGGCACCCGATGGGCTGGCGCGGCCGGCGTTGTCGGGACCGCCCCAACCTTGGTGCTGGCCGGCACCGACAAGATTTCATTCGACATCACAAACTTTGCCGGAAGCGTCGTTTATGACGCCTCCTACATTGGTCGCGTGGCGTAAGAGCAATCAACCCGCGCGCTGGCGACTCGGGGAAAAGCCCAGCAGACCCGCACGACATGGAAGCCGTTTCTTCTCCCCTGATGCTAGGGTTCTTACGGCGCGGGGCGGGTCAACCCTATTAAGGAGATGCGTAATGTCTCGAAAGCTAATCATCCCCATGGGAATTTGCGTGTGGCTAGCGGGGATTTTCTGCGGCCTCGTTCTGGCCGATTACAAAACCTCACATAAGCTGTGGGCTGAACGAAAGGTGCAGACGTATCAGATGGCTGCCATCCCAGATATCAAACAACCACCTACCCAAGAGGATTGCAATCGACTTCTGCATGCTCTGAGGCAATCGCGCATCATGAAGGAACCAGACTCGAGCGCACCGCCTCCCGCATCAGACTGGCTCTACTGGTGGCCCTTCACCGGCGCCAAGCCAAAAAACACCGCGCCATAAGGCGAAGCCCCAAGCCGGGCACAACACCAAACCCTCTACGCCGGCAATGAGGCAAACACAAAATGAAGAAGTCCAGCGAAAAGGCAGAGAAACCTGCCAAGACCACTAAGGGGGAAGAAGCAACACCGCCCCCCGTTAAATCCCATCATAAGCGCAACGTTGAGCCATCGAAGGAAATCTGGCTTGAGGTATGTGATCGCATCACTCAGGGAGAAAGCCTGCGCCAGGTTCTCGAATCTGATGTTGTCAGACTTCCAACAATACAAACCTTTTTCAGATGGGCGGATGCTTCCACGGACGTGGAGGAAGGCCATGTTTTATTCGGACTTTCGGAGCATTACGCGCGCGCCATCCTTACCCGGGCATCCATCCAAGGAGATGAGGTAATCGAAATTGCCGATAATCCATGGACGCCTGACTGGACCGTAAGGGTCGGGAATGCCCTGAAAGCGGGGGAAAATAAGCTGGTCGCGGTCTACATGCGAGCGATGCTGCAGCACGCGCAGATGCGCATTGACGCGCGCAAGTGGCATTCTGCCCGGATGGACCCGAAGCGCTGGCACCTGAACAGCGACAGCGGGAAATCGACTGAGCTGAAAGACGATGAGACGGTGAACATCATCGGCGGCCTGCCGGACGGGGGCTAGGCGCAATGCCGAATGTCATCCTGCCCACGCTGCATGCCGGCCAAGTTCGCGTCTGGAACGAGCGGGCGCGGTTCAACCGGGTTCGGTGTGGTCGGCGTTGGGGAAAAACGGAATTCGGCAAGACGGTCGGAGGCTCGCAGGCAGCCAAGGGGCGTTCTGTAGGCTGGTTTGCCCCTGACTACAAGATCCAGTCCGAGGCTTACAACGAGCTGCTGGACATCATCACGCCCATCAAGAAGCAGGCCAGCAAGATCGAAGGCCGCATGGAAACGACCACCGGTGGCCGCATTGACTTCTGGTCACTGGAAAACGAGCGTGCCGGCCGATCTCGGAAATACCACGATGTCATCATTGATGAGGCCGCCTTCACCAAGCCAAACATGGTGGAAATCTGGGAACGATCGATCAAGCCGACGCTGTTTGACTTGGGTGGCCGCGCCTGGGTATTGTCCACGCCGAACGGAACCGCAGCGGACAATTTCTTCTATCTGCTCAACGACGTCGAGAAATTCGGGTTCAAAGACCACCACGCTCCGACCGCTGACAACCCGCTGCTGCCGCTGATCAGGCCGGGTGAGACGCCGGAAGAATGGATGGAGCGCCGCGTGGCGGAGTTGCTGAAGCTCAAGAACGACAACCACCCACTGGTCTACCAGCAGGAATACTTGGCTGAGTTCGTGGATTGGTCGGGAACCGCGTTCTTCAGTGTTTCCAGCCTGCTCGACGCTGCTGGCAATCCCTACGACATGCCGACGAAGTGCGATGCTGTTTTCGCCGTCATCGATACGGCGATCAAGACAGGCTCCAAGAATGACGGCACCGGCGTATCGTTCTACGCGCTCATGCCGGCGGTGATGGGACGCGAAGGGCGCCTAATCGTGCTGGATTGGGATATTGTGCAAATTGAGGGATCGCTGCTGGAGTCGTGGCTGCCGACCGTCTATGAGCGTCTGGAGGAACTGGCGACCATGACAGGCGCACGCATGGGTACCACGCTTGGGGTGTTCATTGAGGATCAGGCCTCTGGCATCATTCTGTTGCAGCAGGCTAAGCGCCGGGGCTGGAATGCAAGACCAATTGACGGTAAGCTCACGGCCATGGGCAAGGATGAGCGCGCAATCAGCATATCCGGCTATGTATATCGCGGCGAAGTCAAGATTTGCAGGTATGCTTACGAAAAGGTCAAGAAATACAAGGAAATCTCAAGAAACCATTTTTTGACGCAGGTAACCGGGTTCCGCATCGGTGTCAAGGACCAGAGCGACGACCTTTTGGACACATTCTGTTATGCAATATCAATTGCATTAGGCAATACGCGCGGATACTAGGAGTAAAATGACGAAGCCCTGAATCGCTTGTAACGGTTCAGGGCTTCTATCACAATTTGCTAAGGACAAATCATGAATAAGCCGATGCTATCACAATCCGAACTCAAGGAAATCTTGAGTTATGACCCGCTGACCGGGGTTTTCAAGTGGAAAGTATCAAGAGGCAGCAAGTCGGCTGGTAGTGTTGCAGGTAATGTGAATATAATAATTGGCTATAGGCAAATCGGCATAAATGGGCGCTTGCTCTATGCGCACAGGTTGGCATGGCTTTATATGTACGGAGTCTATCCAGTTAATGAGATTGACCATGAAAACGGACATAGGGCTGATAACCGAGCGCGTAATTTGCGGGAGTCGACATCGACGCAGAATAAATTCAACATTAAAACCCAATGCAACAACACATCCGGGTGCAAAGGCGTCAGTTGGGCCAAGCATCAGCAGTTATGGCATGCATACGTGCAAATGAATGGGAAGCGAAAAAATCACTATACATCTGATTTTTTTGAGGCTTGCTGCTTTGTCCATAGTTACAGAAACGAGACCCATGCGGAGTTTTCAAACCATGGGGTTAGAATTAAGACGGGTTGAAATTATGGTTCACGTGAAAGAATAAAATGGCAGAAATCAGCATCACACCTGTGACAAATCCCTTGATGCGGATTCTTGAGGCTGATGAGCTACAGCCCGGGGCAGAGGCATCCTATGAGCTCTGCAAGCTGATCTACGCCTATCACCCCATCGGCAAGAAGATGGTTGATTTCCCTGTGGACATGGCGATGTACAAGCCGCGCAACATCACGATTTCGGCCGCTGGGCCGTATGAGAAGCGCCTGCGTGACCGGTTCGCCACGGTCTGGACCGGCCACAAGATGAACGACGTTATCAAGTCGTGGAAGGGTCAAGCGCGCATGTATGGCGCCGCCGGCTGCATCTGGGGCTTGGCCGGGAAGCCGCCGGACGCCCTGATCGACAAATTCGAGATCCCCGACGGTGAAATCTATTTCAACGTGCTGGACCCGCTCGTCATGGCCGGCAGCATGGTTACTGACCAAAACCCGAATTCCCCCGACTTCCTGAAGGTGAGCAAGCTGTCTGCCAGCGGCGTGGATTACCCGCGCGCGCGCAGTGCAGTGATTCAGAATGAGCGCCCGCTATTCATCCAGTACACGACATCCTCTTATGGCTACGTCGGGCGTTCGGTCTATCAGCGCGCCCTCTTCCCGCTGCGCACCTTCATTCAGTCGATGTTCACGGACAACTTCGTGACCGTCAAGGCCGGCGTCATCGTGCTCAAGGCGGAACAGCCAGGCTCTATCGTGGACAACGTGCTGGATTTCTTCCTGACGAAGAAGCGGCAGACATTCAAGCAGGCCACCACCGGCAACGTAATCAACATCGGCGAGAAGGACGAAGCTAGCACGCTCAACCTCACCAACGTCAATGACGCGATGACCACGGCGCGCACCAACGTGATCGAGAACATCGCCACGGCGGCGGACATGCCGTCCATCATCCTGAATTCGGAAACCTTCGCGCAAGGCTTCGCGGACGGCACCGAGGATGCTAAGGTCGTTTCCCGCTACGTGGACGGCATCCGTGACGAGCTCGCCGACTGTTTCCAGTTTCTTGACCCGCTGATCATGCATTTGGCTTGGTCCAAGGAATTCTACGAAACCCTGCAGGCTGAGTGCCCGCAATGGAAGGGCGTGGCGTATCAGACGTGGTTTGCTGGCATGCGCAATGCCTTTGCTTACGAATGGCCTCAACTGCTGGAAGAACCGGAAAGCGAACTGTCCAAGCTGGACAAGGTGCGCGCCGAGGCGATCATTGCCGCAGTCGATTCCATGGTGCCGCACTTAGACCCGGAAAACAAAGCCGAGATGTTCCGCTGGGCGCAGGAGAATTTCAACCAGTTCAAGCGCCTGATGCCGGAATCGCTGAATCTGGACATTGACGCCCTGATAGCCTATGAGCCGCCACCGCCACCAATGGCCGGCGGCGAAGTGGACGCCGAGTAATGGCCTCGTTTTACGACATCCTGACCGAGGCCATCAACGACATGGCCGACCACGGATATGACTCGCAGGCGCGCCTCGATGGATGGTTGATGAAGTTGCGCACGGCGGCGGCAAGCCAGGCGGCCGGGTCGGCGAACGTGGACGATGCCCTACGCCGCCTTCTGTCGGGCGTTTACAACAAGGCATTGACCGCTCCAGCGCTCGCCAAGGTGCACCCTGGCGTGTCGCGCTTCACGGTGGACATGATCAAGCCGAAGCTGCAGCAAGAGTTGAGCAACCGGGTCGCCGCGTCCGCCAACCTGATCAAGCTGCGCAAGGGCCAGCGCATTGACGATACGCTGGCGCGGTTCTCGGGCTGGGCGACAAGCGTGCCGGCCGGCGGCAGCGAGGTGGTGGATAAGCGCGAGGTCAAAGCATCGATCTACAAGCCGCTGCAGCGATTGCCTTTCGAAGAACGCCGTATCCACATCGATCAGGGTGCCAAGTTCGTTTCCGCGCTGGCTGAGACGATCGCCATGGATGGCAACGCAATCGCCATGCGTTGGCACTCCCGATGGCGCCAGCCGGGCTACAACTACCGACCCGACCACAAGGAGCGCGACGGACTGATCTACCTTGTGCCAGGGTCGTGGGCGCTGAAACAGGGGCTGATCAAGCCGGTGCATGGCTACGTGGACGACATTACCCGGCCGGCCGAAGAGGTTTTTTGCAAATGTAGCGGCCACTGGGTCTATACTGTCAGCAGCTTGCCAGATGAATATTTGACAGAAAAAGGACGGCAGAAGATTGCCGACGCGAAGAAAAAATGACGCCTACTGCTGCGGGGATTATGTTTATCAAGGACGGGCAAACGCTCGTTCTGCGCCGTTCGCCCACTGCCGACGATCATCCGAATACTTGGGGTCTCCCGGGCGGCCATATCGAGGACGGCGAAGATGCGCCGATGGCAGCCGCGCGCGAAGCCATGGAAGAAATCGGTGTCACGGTCGATCCGGCCAGCCTGCGCGAGATCGCCAATGATGGGAATTTCGTCACGCACATTGCGGCATGGCCGGATGGTGCCGATGTGACGCTCAATGATGAGCATGTCGGCCATCAGTGGGTACGCGGGCACGATATCACCGCCATGGCCGATGATCTACATCCGGGCCTGAAGGCGATGTTTGACCGTCCATCGACCGAACGCCTGTTGCAAATGGGCCAAACCGAAACCGATGTCATGCAGGCCATGCGTGACGGCATCCTGCCCAGCCCGCAGCGCTTCGTCAACATGTGGCTGTATGCCCTGCGCATCACCGGTACCGGAATCGCCGTGCGCAATCCGGGCGACCCAATAGAGCAAGAGGTGACCTGGCGCGATCCCGAGATTTACCTGACGGAAGAATTCCTAGCGCGTTGCAATGGGCTGCCGGTGATCGTGCTCCACACCGAAGCACCGGCCCTCACCTCGCAAGAATTCGCCGAAAGGATTGTAGGAACCTCCGCGATGCCTTATATTGCTGGCGATGAGGTGTGGACGATTGCGCGGATTTACGACAAAGCCATTGGTGAATTGCTGGATACCGCCCAACTCTCAACTTCTCCAAATGTTGTTTTCCTTGACAAGACAAAAAATAGTACAATTACTCTCGCTGACGGAACACCGGTATTGGTTGAGGGGAACCCAGAGCTGATTGATCACCTCGCAATCTGCATGCAAGGGGTTTGGGACAAAGGCGGGCAACCAGCCGGCGTCAAATCTGATAATTTAGGAGCAATAATGCCTGACGAAATCGCGGCTGAAGAAGCCAAAAAAGCTGCAGAGGCAGAAGCCGCTGCGGCAGCAAAGAAGGACTCTGACGAAGCGCCACCATGGGCTAAGGCTTTCATGGATTCGATGACTTCCCGCATGGATTCGCTGGAAGGCAAAAACACCGAGAAGCCTGCTGAGAAGCCGGTTGAAAAAGCTGACGCCTCGGTCGCCCATGTCGTCAAGGCTGACGAAGAAAAGGCCGTCAAGGAAGAGCAGGCCCGCAAGGATGCAGAAGCCGCATTGAACAATCGTGTAGGCGGCGTCGAAACTGCTCTGGAGCCGCTGTCCGACGACGAAGCTGATGCAATGGCTGACGCGGAAAACAAGGCCGATTCCGTCGCGCACGCTCTGGGCATGCCAGCTCACTCGACCAAGCCTATGCTGGGCGAAAAGCCTACCGCATACCGTCTGCGCATGGCGCGCAAGCTGCAAGTGCACAGCCCGGCCTACAAGGAAGTCAACCTGCAAGCGATCGCCGCCGCTGACACCAAGGCGTTCGGTCTGGCTGAAGCTGCGATTTTCGCCGACGCCACCAAGGTTGCAAGCCGTCCGACCGAAATCAGCGCTGGTCAGTTGCGCCAGGTCAAACGCCGCGACGAATCGGGCCGTGAAATCACCGAGTTTGTCGGCGATACCATGGCGTGCTGGGGTCAATTCGTCGCTCCGAGCCGCAAGGCAAGCGGCTTCAACAAGGAGGCGTAAGACATGTCTATCAATCTGAATCCGTATGCTACAACCAACGCGCCCGGCACCTTCGGCGTTTATTCCGATGGCCTGGTGCAGGGCACGGCGATGGCCGATCCGGCAACGCGCTTCGCCCTCGCAGGCGGCGTGCTGGCCGGCACCGAAACGCTGCCGATGTGGGGCGGTATTGCGATCCAGGAAAATATCCCTGGCGCCACGACCGTTCTGAACAACCAGGCGCTGGGCGGCAACGTCCTGCGCGCAGCGGCATTCGCCAACATCACCGGCTTCTCGGTGTTCGACCAGAACTATTCGGCCGTGAACACCCCGCAATCGCCGGTGCCTCTGGTGAACAACGGCGGCCGCGTCAACTTCTACCGTCTGGGCAGCGGCGCACGCATCGCGCTGCAAATCGACCCTGCGCTGGTGAATTTGGACGGCACAATCATCACATCGCAGGTTTCCTGGGATTTCACCAACCAGAAAATTGTCGCATTTGCGACCAATGCTCTGCCGGTCCATATCCTGAAAATCTACACCGCGAACTGCAAAACCGTGTCGTACAATTCTGGCACCGGTTTCGCAACCTGGAACACTTCCGGCGCATGCGCGCTGGTTGAAATCTAAAAGGGAGCCGAGAAAATGGCAATCACACCAAGCTATGTAACGGTCAACCCGAATTACATTTTGCCCGAAATCATCATGCCTTTCCAACAGGCATCGGGTGCATTCAATCTTCTGGCGACCAATGGTCCTATGGTGCGACTGAGCGAGGGTACTATGGCTGTTTACGCCAAAGTACTAGACGTGCGCACGCAAACTGCTGGCGGCCAGTCTGCAGCAAATCAACTGCCAAGCGCGATGATCACAAGTTCCATGATCTCGACGCCTACCTACCTGCTGCGCAACCGCACTGAGTATGATCACCATGACCAAGCCGCAGCCGGTCAATGGGGTATCAACCTAGTTGAAGCAAACCGCTTGGCGATGCGTCAGGGCCACTTTCAGACGATCCGCAACGGTCTGCTGGGCGGCTTCCAATCGGCGAACGGCGAAGGCTTGCTGAACACCGCTGGCGCCACTGCGGTGACTCTGCCGCCGGACAGCAACGGCAACACCACGCTGGCGACCTACGACAATGGCGAACTGGCGTTCTTCTTCCTCGGACTGATCTCCGCCCTGAAGACGCGCATCATGCAGTTGGGTATCGGCCGCAAGCTGACCATCTGCGGTCCTCAGCGCATCCTGGGCCCTATGGAATACCAGAACATCGTCCAACTGGTGCAGTTCCAACGCACCGGCGCGGGTTCGGCTTCCACCACCGGCGTTGTCAGCTCGGTGGCGGAATCGAATTCGGACCTGATCGAATGGTGCTACGATGACTCCTTGATGGGTCAGGGCGCTGGCGGCACCGATGCCGTGTTGATCAACATCCCGGAAATCGAACAGCAAAACGTCAACCGCATCGACACGAACGAGTTTGCAAAACTGACTCCGAACCTGTCGGCGACTGCCCTGCTGCTGTCCGACATGGCGGCACCACGCGAAATCCCGACGCCGATCGCTGGCGGCGCGATTGACATCGTGGCCGAAATGCGCGTTACTCCGGGTTGGCAGGTTCGTCCTGAAGCGCTGACCATCCTGAGCATTCCTTACCAATAAGCCCAGGCCGGTCAAAGAAGCGAATAAAGGGCGTCCATGTGTCGCCCTTTATTTTTAAATAACTTTAAAAGGAAGATCATGACAAAGCTTTTCATCGCAAACGTATCCATGCAGAATCAAGTTCTCAATTTCCGTGTACCAGAAAACAAGAAGATCATGCAGACGGAAATCCCGCCTGGTCAGCAGCGCGTGGCGTATCAGGAGGCATCCATCGATGTTGTTGATGCGATCATCGAGCACATTACAATCTATGGCGCCGTAAGCTTGGCTGAAGCGAAGCGTGCGCAAAAATCATTCACGCTGGTCTACCAAGTCGATTCGCCCATCACCAGTGAGCAGATAGCCAGCCTGCATCGCAATGCAGTTGACTTACGAACGGTAGAACAATTTGAACATCTGAAAAACAACACTGCCGCAGTCGCCGATCTGGCCGCGCGTTTTGCGCAAGAGCAGGGCCTGAAGGTTGTCGCTACTGAAACAGAAATCCGGCAAATCGGAGGCGGCAAGGAAGGTGACGAAAAGCTTAACACCACAATCCGCGCAGAAGTACAGCCGTCCAGCAATGCTGGTCGCAAATCCAAGCAAGGGAAATAATCACCATGGCAGCGCCAACACTGGAAGGGTACACCGATTTCCTGCGGAGCAACGTTGCCATTCCAACGTCGGCGTTGCCTACTGATTCGCCTTACATCGCGCAAACTTACAATATCGCCCTTGAACTTGCTTTGACTTGTCTGGCGTATATGCCCGATGTTTACGCCTGGGCAGTTTACAATCTGGCGACCCACATGCTGGTTTGCCAGTGCCAGGACCAGACAGGGCAAACCTATTTCGCTGATCTGCGAACCAAGTTCGGCACGCTCAATTTCACGCCGGGCCTGATCCAAGCATCGAACGATGAAAGCACCGGGCAATCATGGATGATCCCTGATGTTTTCAAGAAACTGAACGTGCGCGAGCTGGCGTACCTGAAAACCCCATGGGGTCAGGCATACATGGGCATCGCGCAGATGGGCTTCCCGCTTTACGGGATTTCGTGATGCGCAAGCTCTATCTCGGCGTGGTGGATATCCCCTACCAGCCCACGGATGGGCGCGAGAAGGGGCTGCCGTCGACTGGTGATGTGGCTGGCTGGCTTGAGGACGAATACGGCGTGATGCAGTCCTTCGTAAATTTGAACGAGGGCGCCATCGCCGAGAAGCTGGCGGAGTCTATTTCCAATGCCATGCAGGATCTACTGATCGGCGCACCGCCTGGAGGCGATCCGCTGAAAGAGGGATTTTCGAATATCGAAGAGGAATTCAAGCGATACATTGAATCCCAGCAAGTTGAGGGCCAAGGTTTGCCAGGAGTGCCGACAAAGGCTGCTCTGGCCGGCGTGAACCACCGCCTGAAGCATCCATATGCGGCGTCAAATCCTCGGCGCCCGTCGTTTGTTGATACCGGCCAATATGTTGGCGCGTTTAAAGTTTGGAGTGATTGATGCCGACCGCCGCTGAGTTGATGGCGAATAGTAAGGGAAATCCGCTGGCCTCCGCTTTGGACGCTGGCGTAGCTGACATATCCCAGCAACAACAGATCACTTTCACGAAGTACGCGAAATACACACTGCCGATCGACGGTTCTGTGTTTTGGATCAAGGTCACGACGCCGGCAGTCATCACACTGGTGATCAACGGCTCGCTACACTATGCCACCGACCAGCGCCAAGATGAAGACGAGTCACCAGCCATCAAGCATGTGATCTTCACCGCGCGCGAGCCGGTGCAAGACTTTGACCTGGTTGATTCGGATTTTCTGTATCTGGCGAATTTTGACGGCTTCACCTTCGCCTTCACCGGGCGCAAGTCGTTTTATGTGCAAGCGGCGTTGCATCACTACTATGGCGATGCGGTGTACCCGACGATGCAGACGCAGGTCATTGACGACCCGTCGACCTTCATTGATTTTGTCACGCCGGTGGTGTCGAACAGCCTGCCGCTGTGGCTGTCGCTGAATAGCATTTTCCCGGTGTACCCGGCGTTTCTAGTGCCTGCCAACGCCGCGCCGCCGTATGCCGCCGTCTACGTGGACCCGGCCTTGACGCAGGCACTTGCGAGCGCGCCCTTGATAGCATCGAGGTCGTCGCATTCGCAGATGACGCGTGATCGGGTTCGCATCGTGATTTACGGGACGCGCAACGACGTTGCCCTGGATTATGTTGATTACCTGTACGACTTCTTCGAGAACTATTGCGAAGGAGAATATGCCCCCGGTTTGGCAAACATGCCGGTGCTAAGCGACCTGCATAAAACGCAATCGGAGTTGGGCGTTATTGCTCAAAAGAAGCAGATCACGTTCGAAGTGAATTATTACCAGCGCAATGTGCGAGATTTAGCGCGCCAACTGATAGAATCCAGTGTAGTAAATATCATCCTTTAAGGGGAACATCATGCCACAAGGTCCAACAGCAGTAAGAGTTACCAATCCTGGCGCGGCCAGCGATCACAACAACATCACCGCCGCCACAGTGGTCAAGGCAGCACCGGGCCGTCTCGGTTTGGTTTCTGTCATCGTCGCTGGTTCCGCTGTCGGTACTGTCAACGATGTGCTGACCACTGGCGCGGCTGCTGTTGCCAACCAGATCGGCACCATCCCTAATACAGTCGGCACCTATACATTCAACTGGCCTTGCGCGGTCGGCATCATCGTTGTGCCAGGCACCGGCCAAACAGTGGCAGTGTCCTACACCTAATCGGAGGCCGCAAACATGGCAACATCAACACAAACTGACATTGTTGTCGTAAATGTCACGCAAACGCTGGCAGCAGTGCCGAGCCAATTGCAGCGGACAGCGGCCATTATCTCGCAGGGCGGAACTATCCTTCCGCCAGGATCAAGTTCGATCCTTACTCAGTTGTCCGACTTGACGCCATTACTGGCCGGCGCACAAACTGTAACATCTGCTGTATGGGCGTCCAGCGTCGTGACTGTGACCACGACGGCCCCGCATGGATTCCCTAGCGGAGAAACTATCCCGCTGACAATTGCAGGATTCGTGCCAACCGGCTACAACGGATTGGTTCAGGCGACCATCACTGGCGCGAGCACGTTTACCTATCCGCTCATCAGCAGCCCCGGCGCCACGACAACAATCGGCACAGTGACCGATGGCGATGTCGCGGAAATCATGGCGATGGCAACAACATGGTTTGCCCAAGGATCGGCAACGCCAGTCTATGTTCTGGAATTTGGGAACGGAAATGCTGCTGATGGCATTTCCGCACTAGCTGCTTATGTGACAGCGAACCCACTGGCGTTTTATACCTATCAATGCCCTCTGGAGTGGGCTGCAAACACTACTGCAGCAACTTCCTTGGCAACGGTATGCCGGAACAATGCCAGCACTACAAGCATGGTTTATTTCATCATTCAAGCCGCAAATGATCCTGCTGTGTGGGCGTTATTTAATGGTATTAAATCAGCATTTGTCATGCGGCCAACTGCCGCCGATTTCGGCCAAGGCGAATTCGACGCGTCCGTTCTTGGCTATAATTGCGTTGTTCAGCAGCCAAGCGCCACCAACAAGGTTCCGCCGATGCAGTTCCGCTATGCTCTAGGCGTGACTGCCGACGCCCTGACCGGCCCACAGCAAGTCGCATTGAAACAGGCATATGTCAATTACATTGCTACCGGTGCCGAAGGCGGCATTGCCAACACGCTGCTCAAGTGGGGCGTGACAATGGACGGCAAGCCGTTCAACTACTGGTATGCAGTTGATTGGATGCAGATCAACCTGAAGCTGGCGTTGGCGAATGAAATCATCAACGGCTCTAACAACACGATCAATCCGCTCTACTACAATCAGAACGGTATTGTGCGCCTGCAAAAACGCGCGCAGAACGTGGTAAATTCGGGCATATCATTCGGCATGGTGCTGGGTACCGCATCCGGCCCGCTAGTCAACGCAACATCATTCGGCGACTACACAACGCAGAACCCGAATGACTATGCGCAAGGCGTCTACAATGGGCTGTCGCTGGAGTTCACGCCTCAGCTCGGCTTTATGACCATTATTTTCAACATGAACGTGACCGACTTTGCCACGGCCTAACAGGGATAAAAAATGCCAAATCCACTAATTTCTCAAGGCTCCTTGAATAAGGTCCGTGCCTCGGTAACTATTCCGACCTTCCCTAACCTGAATGTAACGGCATCCTATTTGGGGCCAGAAGGCATTTCTCTCTCCAAAAATGGCGAAATCACGCATCAGATTCCGACATTGACGGGAATGGTGAATTCGCCATCGCCATATATTCCTGTGGTGCTTACAATCCATCTGATTCGTTCACAGAACTTGGCTCAAAGTTACGAGAGCCAGGCGCAAGACAATTCTATTCTTGGCGATATTTATTGCACACCGGATTCATCGGCTTTGCAAGATATCTCAATTTTCAATGCATCCATCGTAAGTGTTCAAGAGCAGAAATTCAACGGCACTGACCCTGGCTACGTGATCACCATCGGCGGCTATCAATCGCAAAATAACTCGCTGTTCAATCTGTAACGCGCCATGAAACCCATAATTGACAAGAATTTGAACCTCGTAATCCCTGTTGATACCAAGCGTGGCGAAGCATACGTGCATAGCTCGCTGGTATCGCTGCAGGCATTCCATGCACACTGGCGACCTATTGCCAAGGCATTTTCCGACATCTATGGCGATGGTGTTATGGGCAGCCCGCGAATTGCGCATCTCGCCCTCAAGGATGCGTTCCGGGATATGGGATATGAGCGCGAATTCAACGAAGTATTCTGGCCCGAGGTCGTGCGCCTGACCAACGTGGTGCTGCCGGTCGACGGCGGCTACAAGACCTATCCCCTTGACACGATCACAAAACAGGATGGCATGATCGAAGAAGTCGAGCTGGACGAAATCTACAATGCCATCGCTTTTTTTACTGTTGCCTCGCGGATGCACACAAACAGGGCTCGGACCGGTCACCTGAGTTTGCTGAGTTTATGGGGTGCGCGAATCGAATCCTTCAATGTTACGGAATTGAAAGATTCTTTGCCGACATCGACGCCCGACGAGGCTACTGGCGGGAAGGAAATGGCCTCGCTCATTCCGTCCTGACCTGGCTGTCGGAGGAAGGTTTCTATGACTATTTCGAGTCGTTTGACCAGAAACTAGGCTATAAAGACGCGGAAGAATTTCGCCAGCGGCACCAGTTGCGCGCCATGGATAAAATAGCGGAAACCATAAAAGCAAGGGGCATCCTGTGAGCAACAAGCCAATTATTACCGTTGATGTTGACGACGCGGCATTCGTCAAATTCCAGAAGGATTACCAGGAATATGCAGACGCGGTAAAAAAACAGTCCTCCGACTGGGCCAAGGCAAACGGGGAAATCTCCAAGAGCGCCAAATCTGCCGCTGGGTTCGCGGCCTCTGTCCGCTCGATGTCGTCTGCCGCTGGCAAGTCGGTCGCCTCCTTCAAGAAGGTCGCCGGCTGGACCAAAAACATCGCCAGCAATCTCGCCAACTCGGTGAAGTCTCTTCTGCGCATGCTGTCGATTGGCGGCGTGGTTGGCGGCCTGTTGGGCGCGGGCGGCTTGTTCGGCATCGGCCGTCTGGCTGGGTCTGCCGACAATGCGCGCCGGCAGTCGCAGGGCTTCGGCATCTCGTCCGGCGACCTGCGCGCCGCGCGCACGAACTACAACCGGTATATCGACGCCGACTCAACGCTGGGTGGCATCAATGAGGCGCAGCGCGACCTTTCCAAGCGCTGGACGCTATCCTCGCTGGGCTTCAATCAGCGTCAGATCAATTCTCAGTCGCCGGCTGAAATGCTGCCGGAACTGCTGCCGCGTCTCGTCCAAGCATTCAAGCAAGGCGGGGGCACCGTGCAGGGAGCCGAAGCGCGCGGCCTAACGCAGTTCGCTGACATCGCTACGCTGACGCGCCTGTCCAAACTATCGCCTGAAGAACTGCAAAAAGCATCCTCGCAATACCAGTCCGACCGCCAAGAGCTCGGAAACTCCGACGCTACCCTGCGCAAGTGGCAAGACCTGAATGCGCAACTGACGCGGGCCGGCGAAAAGATTCAGGCTGTATTCATTGATGGCCTGGAGCCGCTGGCACCCGTCATTTCGAAACTGTCCGCATCGTTTGCTGAATGGCTCAAAGTGGCATTGCGCAATCCTGAAATCGGAAAATGGATCAGCGAATTTGCCGGTGGAATCGAGAAAGCCGCAAATTATCTGGGATCGTCCGAGGCGCAGGAGAATTTCAAAGCCGCGATTGATGGCGTGAAGGCGTTCGGCAAAGCTATTGGCGACATCCTTAAATTCTTCGGATATTTGCCAACGAAAGAAACTCCTTCTGAAAAGGGGAAGATAAAGTCTTGGTACGAACTCCAAAAAGAAGAGCAGCAAAAGAAAGCAGAAAATCGCACGCCTGGGAAAACTACATTTCATCCTGCATGGTGGAATCTGCATGGGAAATTTGATGATGATTATCAAAAAAGCCTAAAGGAAAAATCTAGCGTAAGCGGCAATCTATCGGAAATACCAAATAAAGCCAATGCAGCTGCGAAATTTTCGTTTCTAGAGAAGAAATATCAACTTGCGGTGGGAGAGCTTGATCGAATTTGGATGGCTGAATCATCGCGCGGCAAGAAAATGCTTTCACCGGTTGGTGCTAAAGGCCATTTCGGCTTCATGGATAAAACCGCGAAAGAATATGGGCTCAAAGACCCGAATAACCTTGAGGAATCTGCCGCAGTCGCCGCACAGAAACTGTCCAACCTGCGGAAGTATTACAAGGGCGACGACGAGAAGGCGCGCGCGGCCTATAATTGGGGCGAAGGCAATCTGGACAAATCGATCGCCAAGCATGGCGCTGACTGGAAAAACCATCTGCCGGCCGAGACAAGTGGATACCTGAGTAAGACTAATCCGCCGACAGTTTATGCGAAAGGCGGCGCTACCGTGTCGATCTATGACAACACCGGCGGCAACGTGAATATTATTTCTAGCCAATTGGCGTATTAATCATGTCGATTTTATCCTCTGCATACAAGCTCGCATACCAGATTTCGCCGGTTGTCCTGGTGGATGGACTAGCGTCGCTCATTCCTGGGAGCATGCTGCCGATCGTGACCCTGACCGAAGGTGCCAACTTCATCACTGGGCTTCTGTCAGGTGGCGACCCTTTGAGCCTGGATAATTTTTACGCCCACTGGCGTCCACTTTCCGGCTCGCAATTCATCCGTCAAGATATCGGCACATATCCATTCGCCAACCAAGCTGTAGCGGCCAATGCCGTGGTGCAGCAGCCTCTACAATTGTCCATGTTGATGGTATGTCCAGCAAAGGGGTCTGGGGCCTACGTCAGCAAATTGATGACCATGCAATCGATGTTTGCCGCCATTAATCTGCACAATAATTCAGGCGGCACCTACTCCATTGCGATGCCGTCCGGCTTGATGACGGGGTTAATTCTCAGGTTGGTTACGGATGTAACAGCAGAAGACCCAACGCAGGTTCAATCTCAATTTCGCTGGGATTTTGAAAAGCCGCTTATTTCGGATTCCCAAGCCCAGCAGGCGCTAGGCGCTTTGATGAGCAGAATGAGCAGCGGCGTAGCTACTCCATTAGCTTGGTCTGGACTATCTACTAGCATTGGTTCTACAGTTTCGGCAGCCGCAGCCAGCGTAACGTCATCGGTCAACGGCATTGCCGCCGCACTAACATCACAAATTAGTGGCGTGTCGCAGACCATCGTCGGAGCGTTGAAATGACATCTATTCTTTTTCAGCCATCGGCGCTGACTCCGTTTCAGTTCTCCCCGACGCTCGACGGCACGACGTACAGCGCGCAAATTCGATGGAACGTCTATCGAGAGGACTGGTATCTGTTCATCACTACAAATCAGGCCAATCCGGTGCTTACGCGTCCTTTTATCGCATCGCCAGATGACTACGACATCAATATGGTAGCCGGCGTTTTTTCATCGACGCTGGTCTATCGGGCATCAAGCAATACCATCGAGGTCAATCCTTGAGATATTACGAAATCATTTTTCAAGATCCTGGTACAGGGGATCAAATAGGGAAGTCGATAACGACAATGCCTAATGGGAAGTTTGACCCTAACTATTTGAATGTGGAATTGGATATTCCAGTAGTCGAAATGGCATTACCTGTCGGGTCTGCGTTTGTACGACTATGGGGAATCTCCATAGCGGCTATCTCCCAAGGATTCAATTTTAATGGTGTCCGCATCCTCGTGTTTGGTGGAATGTCCAAGGGACTGCCTCTGTCGAATCCAAAGCAGCAAGGATTGCTATTGCAGGGCGTAATACAAAATGCATTTGGGAATTGGCAGGGAACAACTCAAACGCTGGATATGATTGTTCAGTTTGATGGCGGCACCATTGCAGACGAAAAAAACCTTGTGCTAGCGTGGGGCGCTGGCACAAAGCTGGCCGATGCAATCAAGGCTACTTTGTCGATTGCTTTCCCCAGCTACACATACAACATCAATATCTCCGATAACCTTGTCTTGGGCCACGATGCACCTGGGTATTACCAGACGATTGGACAGTTTGCCAGCTATGTGAAGCAGGCCAGCCAGGACATCATCGGAGGCAACTATCAGGGCGTATCAATCACGATCCGTAGCGGGACATTTTATGTCTACGATGGCACTACACCCACGGCACCGACGCCCATCGCCTTTGTCGACCTGATCGGGCAACCAACATGGCTCAGCCTGTTTCAGATCAATTTCAAAACGGCCATGCGCGGCGATATCGCGGTCGGCGACTACATTCAGATGCCGCCAGGGCAATCCACGCTGTCACAAAAGTCCTATTCTCAATTCAAACAAGGCTCTGTTTTCGCCGGTGTTTTCCAGGTGGACAAAATCCGCCATGTAGGTAATGCCCGGCAACCAACAGCAGACGCTTGGGTGACAGTATTTGACGCGCATGCGGTCCTATCATGAGTTCGACAAACGCACAAAAAAAGCCGTTCTCTGATGCAATGAACCGTTTTGCGGAGAGCAAGGCGCTTGATCAGATTCAGATGACCGGTCGCGCGCTACCATGCTCATTTATCTCATGGGTATCTGAAGGCATCGCTCTGGTGAAATTTGAAGTGTCTAGCGGCTTCACGCTTCAAAATATCAAGGCACCGGTCTATGGGGCTCAATATGTGCGCTATCCTATTCAGGAGGGCGAAAAGGGTTTGCTGATACCAGCGGCGGCGAGTATAGCAAGTATTTCCGGGCAGTCGGCCGGAACTGCGACACTCGCCCAGCCTGCAAACTTGTCAGCACTAACTTTTTTGCCTATTGGAAATACTGCATGGCAAGATGTGGATCATTCCGTGGTGACGATCTATGGACCGGAGGGAGTAACTCTTCGAGACGCATCAAGCGCGTCAACTTTTCTGTTGACGCCGACCAGCATTACCATTGTCACGCCGAATAGTTTTCAGGTCACGGTTGGCACAACTGTATTAGAATTGACCCCGGCTGGATGGTCATTAAATGGCTCCAATGGAACTATGACGGACGGTACAGCAAACACATCACCAGCCATTATGCATGCAGCATGGGCGGCTTTTGTCGCGTGGGCAAATAGCCATCAACATACAGCACAAGGCGCGCTTGCCATAACAACTGCGCCGAACACGCCATACACCGGAGGGAGCATCGCACCGTGAGAACTTGGGGAAGAATCTACAATCAGGCAACTGAAACTTGGGATTGGACCGAGGTATCTACGGATGCAAACGGCCAAGATGATTACGTTTGGCTAACGACGCTTATCCAAGTGCTCAAACTCGCACTTGGAGAATCACCGTTTTATGCAAATTACGGCATACCGGCACAGCCTTCTGTGATCTCGCAGATATTTCCCGATTTCTATGTGGCACAAGTGCAGTCACAATTTTCTCAATATTTTGCCAGCTTGCAGATTGTTCCGGTGCGCGATGCAGTCAATGAAAATGGCGCGCTCACACCGACCTATACGATCAACATCCTGACCAATGTGGGCGTGAGCCTATCAACCACAATTGCGGTGTAAAAGATGAGCGATATCCCTATTATTATCGGACAAGATGGAGCCCAGCCAACGGCGCCAATCGACTTGCGCGCGGCGCTGGTGGATGCGGCGACTGCTCTTGCTCCTGGCTTGACAACAACACTCCCAGCTTCGCTTGTTGAGGATCTTGCGAGCACTGCAACCGGCGGACTAATAGAAATCGATGCGGCGCGAGTTGATCTGATCAATAGCATTACTCCGGCACAAGCGAATATTCCCTTACTTCTGGCTATCGGAGAGCAAAGCGGAGTTCCAATAAACGCGACGACGAACACAAGCGTAAACGTTGTATTTTCCGGCCCAGCAGGTTTTGTGATTGGGATTGGTTTTGTTGTTTCGGATGGTAATTACCAATACACAATTGTTGACGGCGGAATCATTGGAATGGGGGGAAGTTCATCGAGCTTATATGCTCTTGCGTCAGTTTCTGGAACATGGGCAGTCCCAGCCAGAAGCGTCACGCAATTGATTACGTCTGTGCCAAGCGGGATCACTATAACGGTTACAAATCCAAATACTGGGACTCCAGGTAGCGCGACAGAGGAAACTTGGCAATCATATCGGGCGCGCGTGCTGCAGGCGCAGAGGGCCGCATCACAAGGCATGCCGACTTATCTTAAAACCTTGGTTTCTGAGATACAAGGAGTGCAACCAAGACTTATCGCTGTCAAGCAATCTATCTCCCCAGCTGGCTGGGAAGTGATTGTTGGCGGCGGCGATCCCTATCAAGTCGCATATGCGATTTACAGCGCATTATTTGATATCTCCTCGCTTGTCGGATCGGCTACAACAGCTCGCAATATTACGGTATCAATCAATGATTATCCTGATACATATTCACTGACTTATGTTACGCCGCCACAGCAAACCGTAACGATGTCAATCACTTGGAATACCAACAGCACCAATCTTGTTTCAAATTCTGCCGTGGCCCAGCTTGCCACGCCTGCGCTGGTCAACTACGTCAATTCGATCCAAGCCACGCAGCCGATGAACTTATTCGTATTGCAGCGAACATTTCAAACTGCCATCGAATCAATTTTGCCGGAATCCTTACTCACACGCATGGCGTTTGTGGTGAATATCAATGGAGTAACGGTTCCTCCGACCGCAGGAACTGGCGTCATTGCAGGCGATAATGAGAGCTATCTTTATACCGATCCGCAGGGCGCCGGGATCGTTATCGTTCAAGGATAAATGATGCCTGCAACCACCTTTCTATATGCATATCCATACCAGCAGTACCGGGAGGATGAAAACGTTAGCGCGTTTTTTATTGCATACACAGCCATTGGCCAGCAATATCTTGATTCACTGAATGGTTTGCAATTGCCGGTTTATTCCGGTCCAAATTTAACCGGGTCTTTGCTAGATTGGGTGATGGTTGGCCTGTACGATATTGTTCGGCCAGCTTTGCCTAGAACTGACAGTTACACGATAGGACCATATGGAACGGTCTATTACGGAAAAATATCTTACGCTGTTCATCGCGTCGTTACGCCATCGATATTTTACGAAACAACTGATGATATTTACAAGAGAATCGGAACCTGGGCTTTATGGAAAGGCGATGGTAAAGTTTTCAATATCCGTTGGCTGAAACGTCGCGTAATGAGATTTCTTACTGGCGTCAATGGCGCGGCAGGACAAATAGATCAGACTTATCGCATTAGTGTTTCTATGGCTGGTTCCGTAGTGACCATCCGCATTTTTGCTGGAGTAAGGACCATAACTGGATCTGTGAGTTACGGCACTTTTTCATATGGAACGCGTTCATATGGAGCGCTTATTTCGACATATGTAGCCTATCCTAGTGCGGATCTTGTGCCTATATTTCAATCAGCAGTTGAGGCTGGTGTTCTTGAATTACCATTCCAATTTACATATAACGTAGTTACGCATTGAGGTTAAAATGCCTGCAAAGTCCGAAGCACAACGCCGCCTAATGGAAGCGGTGGAGCATAATCCAAAAATCGCAAAGAAAGCCGGGATTGCACCGACAGATGCGAAAAAGGTATTGGGCGAAAATGATTCCGTTAGTTCGTACATGGATGCCGTAACTAGCGGCGATTCTGCACGAATCAAAAATGCTGCAGAAAAATTTAAACGAGGGCAATAATATGACCACTGAAGTTTTTTCTAATTTTGTCAACACGACACTGGCGGGGTCTATTGGTCCTTCATCGACAACATTCTCTGTTGCTTCGGGAGCTGGCGCAACTTTACCGCAGCCAGCGGCCGGCCAGTTTGGGAGTCTGATCTTCACCGATCAATTGACCGGTTCCATCCATGAAGTAATCATGTACACCACCATCTCGGGCGACACGGTATCAGGTGTGACGCGAGGATCATCTCCTCTGTCGTGGTCAGCTGGTGATATCGTACTCTGCGGCCCGACCGCTCAGACGATGAGCGAATTCGTACAGGCCAGCCAGGCGCAATCAAATTCGCCAAGCTATGCCCCCGATACCGGATCGGCCAATGCATATGCAATCGCCCCTTCGCCTGCCATCTCTGGTACTCCAGCCGCTGGAACCCTGCTTTATTTCAAGGCAATTGCTGCCAACACTGGTGCTAGCACTATTACTGTCAATGGGACATCATATCCGCTCACCGGATCAAATGGAGCGCTAGCAGCAAATGAAATTGTCGCAAATGGAAATGTGAAGATCGCGTGGAACTCTACCTATTCCGGATTTGAATTGGTGACCTGCACGCGCGCAGAAGTAGCTGTGCCGGCCGCAACCTCGTCAGGACATGCGATTCAGGCTGGACAAGTCGTATCTGGTACATTGGGGATAGCCACTGCTGGAGGAACTGCGAATGCAATTACCGCTTCATTTGCAACGAGCCCAACGGCATACGCAAGCGGCCAGCCGTTCACGATCATCGCGGCGGCAGCGAATACCGGCGCCATGACGGCAGTCCTGACACTCGGCGGCACGGTTCAGGCTTCGGTCCCTATCGTCAAGGGTAATAATCAGGCGCTTGTGGCCGGTGATAACCCAGGCGCTGGCTACCCTGGCGAATACAACTACAGCCCGACCTATGGCGCGCTGGTGATGCAGAACCCGGCGACTGGGGTTATAACTCTGGGACTACAAGCCAATGGCATTACAGCTGCTATCACTACAAGTACGCTTGCTGCTGGCGTAGCGGGTGGAACTGTACTGGCGAATTCTGCGTCGGCAATTGCACTGACTTTGCCCGCCGCATCAGCGGTGGCCGCAGGCAAGCGTATCGAATTCCTGAATATCAATACCGGTATTGCGACGATAACGCGCGCCGGTAGTGACACGCTCATCACGGGTTCTACAACTTCGACTACGCTCGCGCTTGGTAATGGAGACACGCTGACGCTAGAAAGCAACGGAGCTTCCGGCTGGTACGCAGTTGCTGGTTCAGCACAGATCGGACTTTCAGCTAGTTTTGCCAGTGTAAAGTCATCTGCGGGCTACCAAAAATTGCCCAGTGGATTAATTATTCAATGGCAATCCGGCACCACTAGCGCAAGCGCTGGAACTGGCCTCACGCATAATTTTCCCATAGCATTTCCCAATGCTATATTGGGAGTGACGATTACAGCATTCACACAAACAGTAGGGGCAGCTACGCCTTACACCATTTCAGCACTCAACCCAACGTTGGTGAGTTTTGCATCTCAAGCATCAGCATCTTCGCTGAATTTTTTCGCGGTTGCGATTGGAAACTAAGGTATATCAATGTCAAAATTTTATTCAAAATCTACAGGTGGCTTCTACGATGATGGCATCCACGAATCGATTCCAACGGATAAAGTGGCTATCACCGATACGCAATGGCAGGCCGCCCTTGACGGGCAAAGCGCCGGAAAAATCATTCAGCCGGATGCAAATGGTATCCCGGTGGCAGTCGATCCGCCAGCGCCTACCCTAGCCCAGGTACAAGCCGACCAAATTGTCATCTTGACCGCCTCCTACAGCGCGTCCATCCAGATCCCTGTGGCCTACATGGGTACGACCTTCCAGGCCGATCCGGATAGCCAGTTGCTCGTCGCGAAGTGTCTTGCGCCAGGCGCGGTGCCCGCTGGATTTTATTGGCAAGACGTAAATGACGCTCAAGTTCCCATGACCTTCGCGCAATTGCAAGGCTTGGCTGGTGTCATGCTGCTCCAAGGGCAAGCTTCTTTCACGAAATTACAAGGCTATAAGGGTCAGGTAAGGGCTGCGACTACCGTGGCCGCAGTGCAGGCGATCACCTGGCTGACATAACGCAATACTGAAATTGGAATGATATGAATCCGGCCGCCGCACGCAGGATTTTTTATGCTTGGAGCAAACAATGCCTGTAACAGAAACGCACGAAGAAAAAAACACGTTCATGGTGGACGTGAATTTGCCTGGGCATGCGCCGCGCGGATCAGCTACGCCATTGTTTGAGAAGTCGCGTAAGCATTTGATTGAGCGCGAAGATGGCCGCTGCTGGGTATGCGGTTGCACGGCTGAAGAAACCGGACATCCGCTTGAGGCTCACCATTTCCCAATTGAGCGCTCGTTCGCGGAGATGATCGACTGGTCGACAGGATCGCAAATCAGAAAAGATTTTCCCGCCTTTGGTTGGGGAAGTTTCGACGAGGCAAATCCCTATAGCTTCGTCGACGACATGAACGTCAACGGCCGGTTGCTGTGCAAGGCGCATCACATCGGAAAGGACGAGGGCGTGCACGCGCTTCCTGAGCCGGTATGGCTGGCCCAACGTTATGGCAAAGAAGGATACAAATTTAGTGATGTTGAAATCATCCATCACGAACAGGTAGCGCAATGAGCGAACTCGAAACTATCCGGCTGATTATCGAATTGCTTGTCACCGCCCTAGCGACCATTTTGTTCTGGAATTTCAAAGTACTGAAGGCCGAACTGCGCGAAGAAGTGATTGCGCGTGAAGGCGTCAATCGTGATCTGCAGGATTACAAGCTGCATGTCGCAGAAACATACGCATCAAACTCAGACCTGCATAAATTCGTTGAAGCGGTCTTCAATAAGTTGGAGCGCATCGAAGACAAAATTGACAAGAAGGCAGACAAATGAAACCTGAAGATTTTATCGCACAGATTGCGCCAGGAGCACAAGCGTGCATGCGCGCTACCAAGATCCCGGCCAGCGTGACCATTGCGCAGGCAGCCATCGAAAGCGGGTGGGGGACTAAAGCGCCGGGCATGAACCTGTTTGGCATCAAAGCCGACAAGTCATGGGCCGGACCAGTCGCGGAGTTCGCTACTCACGAATATGTCGGTGACAAGAAGGTCTCCATTGTTGACCGGTTCCGGGCCTATACAAGTTGGTCCGACTGCCTGGTTGATCGCGGCAAGTTTTTGCTGGCCAACAAGCGCTATGCACCAGCATTTCTGCATACCGATAATGCTGAGCAATTCACCTTGGCAATCGCTGCCGCAGGCTATGCCACCGACCCAGGCTATGCCGAGAAAATCATCGCCGAAATCCATGCTCGCAACCTGACGCAGTTCGACAATGTCGCATAGCACCACAACGCACCGTTAACCAACCCGGCCGCCGCGAGCGGTCTTTTTCCGTTCTTCGAAAGGTCTGAAATGAATCCAAGTGTCCGTTTCAAGTTGTTCATGCTCATTGGTGTGGTCGCCTATGTCGTATTGGCGATCGTGGCAATTTTAGATCCAGCTCAACGTCCAGCGTTCATCAATTTCAATTGGACGATGGCGCTCGGCACGATCGGACTGGCGTTGCGTGATATGCCACCTCCACCGCCACCTCCCGCAGTTGTTGTTCAGTCCGTCATCGCACCAACTGCACCCGCTGTAGCCCAGTAAAACAACCTCGGCCATTCCGGCCACTCTCTGATTGGATTAAAAATGAAACGTCTCGCCCTCTTGGTAGCCGTCGCTGTTACATTTCTGCTTTCCGCCTGCGCCTCGGCGCCAGCACCACAAACACCAGCTCAGGCCGTGGCCAATCTGGCCGACCAGGTGAACAAATCTTGTTTGGTGGTGCAGCCGACCATCGCAACGCTGCAGACTCAGACAGCATTGCTCACCGGCAGCCAGCTCGCCGATCTGACAACCGCCGCAGCTTTGGCCGACAAGGTGTGCACTGCCGCAGCAGCATCGACGTCGACCGTCGAGACTGCATCGGTATCTGAGTTCCTGACCACGGCGCTTCCGTTGGTGACAGTTCTGGTGGACGTCGCGCCGATTGACCCCGCGGAAAAAGCTGCTGCTGCGGCCGCGCTGGCGCTGGTCAAGGTAGCATTGTCTCAGGCATTGGCGCAGTAACATCATGAGCCAGTTTCTGACAGAGCTGGTCGCCGAGTGTGTGGACGATCTTGCGGCCTCCGGGCGAGGCATCTGGCGCATAGTGCGCCCGCTGGTGTATCAGTCTGACGTCCTAGGCAAGACCATCGTGGTCGAATCGGGCTTTCTGACCGATTATGCTAGCGTGCCGCGTGTTCCGCTGGCATACCTGTTGTTCGGGGATACCAGTCACAAGGCGGCGGTTCTTCATGATTGGCTTTTTCACCATCATGAGATGTGCGACGAGCCGACTGCTAATCTGGTGCTGCTAGAGGCGTCAAAGGTGGAGGGTATCCCGACCTGGCGCCGCTTCGGCATCTATCTGGGCGTCAAGATTGGCGGCAGATCCTCATGGGAGGAAGATGGAGTGGGTAATGGACATTTGATTGTTGAAGGTAGAGTGGTGTAATTTTCTAATTATTTTGAAACCTCCTCTACCTGCACGCCGCGCGTCCATGCCTTGATTGGCTTTCCCGCATTTGGTGCAAACGTACTGCTGTTGTTGAGCAGGCTCCGGCAGAGGTGGTAACTGGTGGCTCATGGGGATTCCTTCTTTGCGATATCCGAATTGATTGCTGCGCGGCCCATCTGTTGCAAGCTGACATCAAGCGCTTGCGCAATGCGTGCAGCGATTACGAGACTTGGCATAGTCTTACCTTTCTCAATCTCGAATATGTGGCTCTTGCTGGTGCCGACAAATTTGGCGAGCTTCTCAAGCGTCAAGCCTTCTTCTTTGCGGTGATTGCGCACGAATTCGCCGAGCATCATGGCTGCCCCTTAGCCGCGATAGCTGCGTCGATACAGTCGTTCCAGCCGTCAATGTAGCCTTCGTTGAAAGAGTCTTCGCTAGGGTAGTCAGGGCAAAGCGGGCTGACATACTCAAGTTTGCGCTCGGGAAGTTCATAACCTCTGTCCTTCGCATCTGTGGCTGGCGGGGCGCTGACGAGTAATTTACCAACCAAGCTGTGCGCCTGACGCAGATTCGGCAAAACGAAATCTGCAAGCCGTTTCGCATGCTTGATATTTGCGGTCACAAGGCTACCGTCCAAGTCAAAGTCCTTGCCGGGATAAACGCCCTTACTGATGTATTCAATATTGCGGATTGCATTTTGGAAAGCGCAAAGAATAAGTGCTTCATCCGCGTTTTTCACCGGCTCCGCACTTACAGGCGCTGGAGGGGCGTAAAGACTTGTCCTGTCATCGCCGAGTGCATCGGCCACCGCAGTGTCATATTGGTTCCTCGATGTCAGCTTCTCAGCGAACGCCACCGGCTCCGCACTCCCCATAGCTGCACGCTTGGCGGCAAGCCATGTACGCAAGCCGACGGAAAAATCGCGCTTGGTGAATGACTCATCATTGCGAAATTCGATTTCAGCGGCGGCAACGAATGCACGCCGCTCCTGCTCGATGTTCAGTTCTTTGGTCATGTTTTTCTCAATGAGCCTTTTCGGCTTTCCAGTTGACGTTTTCTTGCGTTTTGGCGATGTAGTCAGTCGTCCCTTGCAGACGCGCTACCGACTCTTCTTTTCCGACTACCGCGCACATTCCAAGGCCGCACATGCTTACCAGTTTCATCAGGACGTTTGCAACATCCTCTGCTGTTTCGCATTTGCATTGATTGACGTAGGACTGCATTGCTGTCTGCGCCAAGACTTCGGCTGCTCTGCTGGTTATCATCACGCCTCCCCCGGCTTGTCTGCGCCGCTCTTCATGAAACAGATCCAGTGCGTATCCTGGCGCTTGCCAGATTTGTGACCAAACAGCGGCTTTTCCGGCGTAAGCGCAAGCACTTCTTTGACCTTGATCTGAATTTCATTCCACTTGAAAATCAGCACACCATCGTTGGCCAAGACACGAAAGCATTCGGCAAAGCCTTCACGCAAGTCTTCCCGCCAGTTTTCATTCAGTGCGCCATACTTGGCCTTCATCCAGCTTTTATCGCCAGCGTTGCGCAAGTGTGGCGGATCGAACACGACCAGCTTGAAACTGCCGTCATCGAAAGGCATGTCGCGGAAGTCCAGCATCATGTCCGGCTTAATCTGCAACGAACGACCGTCGCACAAGATATGATCCTCTGCGCGTATGTCGCCGAACAGCGCCAGCTCGTTCTGTGGATTGAACCAAAACATGCGACTGCCGCAGCATGGATCAAGAACCGGCTTCACGATTTCACCTCTTGCGATTGGATAGCGGCGTCGATGCCGGTGCCGGTGCCGGTGCCGGGCTTGGTGCTGGCTTGCAGGGCGATAGCTGCGTCAATAGCGGCTCTACCATCCAGATACACGCTGCCTAAATCAAGCTCGCCAGCCGCATCAAGAGCCACGTCGATTGCCCAATGATTTATTCCTCTGGGTAATGTCTTCAACTTTGCTTGTTCAAGAATCCAATCCAGACGCTCGCTGTCCTTCGCATCTGTGGATGGCGGGGCGCTGGCGAGCTTGTCGATATGATCAGCGATCTGTCCCGCCAAGCGCCCCGGAATCATCACCAGATCGCCACCAGCGTGACGACGAAGCCATGCGCTGATGTTTCCCTTCGCGGCATCGTCGGACGCGTCTACCAGCTCCGCACTTACAGGCGCTGGAGGGGCGTAAAGACTTGTCCTGTCATCGCCGAGTGCATCGGCCACCGCAGTGTCATATTGGTTCCTCGATGTCAGCTTCTCAGCGAACGCCACCGGCTCCGCGCTCCCCACGGCGGCGCGCTTGGCGGCAAGCCAACCATTCCAGCGATCCTCGACGCGCGATGATGCATAGCAACTATGAAATGTTCGACCAACATCGATGCCCATCTGCTCTTTGAAATCCGCTTCAAACTCCCGGCGCTCACGTTCTATGTCTAAGGTCATGGCCGGTCCTTTATCAAGCGTGTAATGTCGCGGCTGCATTCGCAGCAATACTTGCGAACTCCGCCACGAGACGCTGCCAAAATATCGGATGCGTGGGTAGCTTCCCCGGTCTCATCAAAATATTGCTCGTATGATACGCATCGCTTCTCGAACCAGCCCGCATGGTGGCCGCACTTGCATGGTGCTATCTGTTCTTGGGTCACGTCTCTTCCTTCGCTGTAGTTGCTGGCTTTCCGTAGCAGATATAGACATTTCTATCGTCAAATTCGATACGTCCGATCCAGACTCCTACGAATATCGGCAACATCCCAAATAAAATTCCGGTGATAAACACAATGATGTAAATCATCCCGTCACCTGCTGCGGTTGGGATTGCATATCGCGGATATATTTACAGATGCCGGATATTTCCAACATCAGCCATGAAGGGATAACTCCAGCAGCTTTGTACTGCCAAACGTGCTTCGCCACTTCTTCGATCACAGCATCACGGTCTACTACTGGCGCTTGTTCCTGCGGTGCAGCGTCGCAAATAGCTTCAGAAGCTGCCGATGCATCCAATAATTCCACAGCTTTGATGTATGCCATATTCATTTTCAAGTTATGCCCATGGTCATCAACCGGATTGGTTTTTGAGATTTGATTTACGAGGTCAATTAACGCGTCTTCTGCACGACAAGCACGTTCTTCTTGTCGGATAGCTCGATCAACCGCTACCGGCTTCGCCTCTTGCGGCGCTGCTGCTTCACGGATCAGTCTGGCCGCCTGAACTTGCTCAAGTTGTTTTACAGCACCACTCAGAGCGTCGAATCGCTTTTCAGCATCGCTTGCCTCTGCTGCTGGCGGTGCTGAGAGAAGGGCGCGGGCGAATTTCAATATTTGGCGATAGTTTTCTGCGCCATCAGTCAAATTCATCCATAGTTCACGTATCTGCTCATCCGTTACTTGCGGCGATGCCAGGCTGCCCGCAGCAAACAATGGGGATCCGTCTGGCAGCTTAAAGCCCTCTTGCGTATAGATGGCGTGGCAAGTACCATCAGCGGAGCGATGCACGCGCGCCATGACGCATCCATGCTGTATGGCATGGATGCGAGCCAACAGCGCACGCGCGACTAACGCGCCGTGGCCGGCAAGTTTTTCACCTTCCCACTTGTTGGCAATTTCGTAAGCTTCTTCGAATGTCTTCATTTTATTTTCCTGAATGAAAAAAAGGATTCAAAGGCGCCATCTGGTTTCCCAGTTGGAGGACGGGAACAGTTCCCGCATGGCGCCTTTGAATCCTCACTGTTTGTTTGCGCCTCCAAGCACATGACCACACTTTAGCAGGGTATTCGGTATTTGCAAACTAATATTTGCGTAAGTCTGCCGGGCGACCGAGAACATGAAGGGGCAAGGTGGCCCGGCGATAGGTTGCTATTTCATGATGGCCTCCGGTGGTTTTATTGAGGCGCCTCACCTCTGCCAGTAAATTTCGGGCTGGTCCCTATGTTGGTGGCCGAATCGGATTAACTTACATGAGCCCATGTTTTCCTTGAAATGACGTCATTTATTGTTTGACGCCCCATATTTAATATTTTTGCAATTTCACGATTGGAAAATCCACCTTTTTCCCGGGAAATTCTAATTTTTCTAACTTCATCTTCCGTCAATTTTGACAAACCATGGCTTTCGCCGCGAAATTCTTTATAATTTATTCCACCCTTTTGGAATACGCATCTATTTTTCTTATACATATCAGAATGGTTTTCCTTTGCTGTTCCAAGGGAAAGATGTTGTATATTTATACAAGCTGGGTTATCGCATGAATGCATAACGCACATTTCATCTGCGATATTCCCATGAGCTAAATAATAAACAATTCGATGGGCGCCTCGAATTTTGTTATGCATTGCAGATCCATATCCGTCTTTATTAAGGATATACGGCCAATTTATACATTGACTATCTTTTGATAAGGATGCGGATTTTAAAAATACGAGTTTTTCTTTGGATATTCCCATAGTATCTCCTGTCTTGGTCCTGGCCTTTATCGACGCCAGGGCGGTCTACTCTGATTTTCACCATCAGATACGTGGGCACTAGCCAGGGTTGTTATCAGCAGACTATTACCGGCCGTCTGCTAGGGCGATTATTGCATATTTGAAGTCTGATATCTAGGTCAAACTTCATCTAGGCTAGTGGCATCCGAGGCTGTCAGGAACCATGCCGGAAGGTTTTCGAAACTGTCACGGATTTTCATGATGCCGCCGAAGCATTCGAGTTCACCGATGCCACCCAGAAGGAAGGTGAGAGGGCTATCGTTGTCGCGCGTGAAAAATCGGATCGAATTGCCGAAGCTCTTGCCGATTGCCAATGCATCCGCCAGATAGCGCGGGTTGACGGCTCCGGAAATTCCTTCCTTGTAGCCGATGGTAGACGCGACACGTTCGATGCGCGGGAACTTGGCGTCTACTAATGCATTGCCTGGTTGTATGAACAACGGTTCCGCAACCTGGCCGGAAATCATTGCGTTGCCGTTCGACATGACGTCAAGCGTGTGCTTTGCGTTACCTGCGTGCTTCAGCGCATCCTTGCTGATTCCGACGATGATTTCATGCTCTGCGTAGCCATGAGGATCGCGCACCACGACATAACGGTGGCCGTCAGTTGCAACGACCATCACCGAGCCGTCATCAAGTGGTCGGATGTTGATCGCATTGAGATAGAAGCGAATATCTTGCTGCGCCACGAATGGGTAGACGATCTTCAGCGCGACGGCATTGATGCGCGCGATCATGTGAACATCAGTCGGTTCGGGCGGCTCGATCCCTTCGATCGTTGATTGTTCTTGCTTGCTAATTTCGGTCATCGTTATCCTCTATTTTTCGGTTGTATTGCAGAACAAATTGAAACCACCATCTTGCATTCATCGATGCTCATGTAGCCGATGTGCGTCTTTTCGTAGGGTATCGACAACTGTTCTGACAGCCACCTATACCCGGCCTTCCGCGCCTTGGACTTTGAACATCCGTCGCGCGCTATCTTCGCCTTCCACAACGGATCAAAAGCGGCATGAGCCTTGACTTTCCATCCACGCAATTCAGCGTTCGCCAAGCCGCCCAGCGCGTTCGTGGTGCCGTCATGGCAGCCTACCCATGCTTGACACGGTACGCATACCCAAGTCGGGCCGTAATCGCTGCGGTAAGGGTAGCCAGCGCCACGGTAACGAAGAAGCTGCGCTGGCTGCTGGCAATACCTGCATGTTTTTTGTTTCGTCTTCATCGCCAGTTCAGCCGTGCCGGTGTTCGAGCTTGATTTTCGCCACGGTGTTGAGCAGGTAGTCCTGCGCGATTTTGCACTTTGCGATCATCTTGTCTTCCAGTGCCTGGTCGCGGTAATACGTGATGCTGGTGAGCCGAAGCGAAGGGTCAATGTGCAAAACCTGGTGCAGTTCCAACTGTTCATAGCGTATGAGGTCTTCTGGTGTGTCCAGCATGGCAAAACACACCTCATGCTCGGGAACGTCCCACAGCCGCATATAGGCCCGTCCTTGCCACTCATACAGTGGATCGTGGCAGTCTTCGCTCAGCGCTGGGAATGTATCAAGATCCCACGATACTTTCATGTCGATGGTCTTGATCTTC
>Ga0302274_10000397_pt1 | contig 44859 bp, 46 predicted proteins | sample III_Bog_N2_1_FD_198755 | JGI IMG/M metagenome (GOLD analysis project Ga0302274, IMG submission 198755) | Peat permafrost microbial communities from Stordalen Mire near Abisko, Sweden - III_Bog_N2_1 | ecosystem: Environmental > Terrestrial > Soil > Wetlands > Peat | place: Sweden: Abisko...
AAAGCAACAGGCCCTTGCCAACCAGATCGCCGCGACGCGCATCTGGAGAATTGACCGCAAGACCGGCGACGTGTCCTACGCACTCAACGGGCAAGTTTCCGTCATCGACCGCGGACGCATCGTCACTATTCTCAACCAGGATAAAGCCGCCGTCCTCTTCGGATTGGAGATGGCCGTCCAGAAATACGGATCGCGCATCGCGTGTGACGGCAGCGTGGAGTGGAAGCGGATGGTCACGAAGGTTGCGGCGCAACAAGGCATCTCTGTCCAATTCACGGACCCGGAGATGCAATACGCCCTGCGTCTTCTTCAACGTTTGGCGAATCCCCGCCAACGCCAGCAGGAAAGAGGCGGCAGGTAGCTTATGATCGCGGATATGCGGCCGCCTCCTGCCAAATGCCTCGTAGAGACTATGCGAGAGTCGTCTGTGTTTGGTTCTTCAGTTTATGAACGAAGGCGAAATAGGCCACCATCACGCGAAATGCCTTGGACCGATTCACCCCGCCGAGAATCTCTCCGCCGACTCTTTCCAGTTCATCGGCAATCTCGAAGGTCAAAGGAAATACGAACGCGGTGTCGATACTCTGAAATGGAATGTTCAGCCACTGGTTGTTGTAGAACGCAACAAGCTGCGCTTGAGCGGCCTTGCTCTTGAAACTCATGATGATGTGCTCAGCCAGGGCGTTCTTTCTGCGGATTTTGAGCACAGCGAAAAGCTGGCTGAAATGGCTCTTTGTGAATTTTGAATCGACGGTGAGCCGGAGCTGAGTGCGCTTCTCTGCGGGAGAAACGATTTTGCGCTTCGGTCGGGCAGCGGCTTTCTTTGCGGCAGGCATATGGTTTCCTTGTCGATACGTATCTTACAGCATTAGTATATGAGAGCGGAAGACCACACTGCAAACGATTGTTGCAAAAAGAGTTCATGCGAAGGATGCGTCGGGGGAGTAGGGGGTTCATTGCATGGAAGTGAGGGAAGCCGAATTAACTGCAACAAGTCTAACCGTGGGAGAAGCAGGGAGAAAAGGAGGCCGTCAAGAAATTAGCGGCGACCATCACAGGATACGGCAAGGCAATTACGTGGACATGAGTCATTCCAGCCAGGGAAAGACCGCCGACCGTGTGCTGATCCACGCCGATACCGAGCTGGGAGCCAAACAAAGACCTGCTCAACAACCGCATGGCCTACGTTGCCGTCTCAAGCGGCGCATACGAAGCGCAAATCTCCACCAACGACCGCGATAAGCTGGGAGCGGCGCTGGGGCATGATGTTTCGCACAGCAGCGCCCATGCGCCGGAGATGAAGCCAGAACAGAAGCAGGAACTGGCAGTCACGCCGCAGCGGGAAATCGCGCCGGACCAGGAACAGAGCTTCGATATTGGCTTGGGCCTCTAGTAAAGAATTTAGGCCCCGCCCCTTGCCTTATTACTTTTCAGTAAATGGACCTGCCAAAGCGGAAGGTATTTGCAAACAGACCAATGCAAGACTAAGAAGGCTTATTGCAATCCAGATTTCCCAGTTGACCAAATCACTTTCCCGGCTGCATCGACAATTCGGAGAGGGAGCTTTGCCCGATAAATAGGCTGTGCTAGCCAGTCCACAATCCCGTCATTCGGCCATGGCGGCGCAGAGTTGGGGTCAAGTTTCGTTCCAGATGGGTCAAGTGGGAAAAGGCCATAACCCGTATTGTTAAGCCGGTCTTCGCTTGCGACAGAGAGACGTGGACCTCTCTGCGATTCCGCAGTCTCCAAGAGCGCAGCGGTATCCCCATTTCTGTCAAATACCTCAAATGTAGAAGCGGCCAGATGCCCCTGAGTCGGAAGCGGTTGAAGATACATTCGTGCTTGTGGTCTGTAGTCTGAAGAGACGAAGACAATTGCCGATAGTCCGTATCGATCACGCCCACAAACGGCGAATGGCGTCCCGTCTCTACGAACCAAACGAGAGTCCTCTGACGGTAGCAATGATTGCAGCGTCTCGGGCTTCTTTGTAGACAAAAGAATGTCCATCCACCACTGCTTAGAAAAGCGCGGCGGCTTAGAGGCCGCCTTGAGCGGTACTTTCACTTCTTCAGACATGTTTGGGCTTTTCGAATCGACTCGGAAAGACCCCGAAGGGTCAATGTCGAACGTGATGGCACCGAATGGGGCACGAGTGCTGTCCATAGGGCCATCCAGAGTGAGGTATGAGCCCAGCCCACTGATGAAGTAACGACCAAGGAGTCCATCTGGCCCATTGAAAAGCTCGACATCTAGAGAGTTTCCAAGGTTGGGCACGGCGTCGATTACCAGCGCAGCCAATTCAACTCCACTGCTGTCTACGAGTGTCAGTGTCCCAGAGGGCACGTATTGCGTCGGTGCGGCTCCAAGATCAACGTTAGCCTTGTGCGGACGGGCTATCCAGAGGCCTAGTGCAACCCCTACACTGATCAATCCTCCGGCAATTCCAATTCTTCTAAACGCTTTCATTGTGGATTATCTCCCGATGGGCGATTCTCCCACCACTTCCGAGCCCGCTCCTGAACGCGAGATAGGTCGGATGGAGTCAGGTGAGACGCAACTTCGTCTCGTCTTTTGAGAGCCTCCTTCCGATTTTTACGTGTGATCTCTCCCGATGCAGCAACGTCCAGCCAGAAATAGGCTTCTGCATAGTCTTGAGGGACGCCAAAGTCGCCCGCCTCATAGGCCCAACCGAGCATGAATTGGGAATTGAAATGTCCCTGCTCCGCTGCCTTACGAAGCCAGACCATTCCCTGCCCGTCGTCCTTTGGAACACCCCAGCCCTGGGTGTAACACGTGGCAATGAAGAACTCGGCATCCGTGTGACCTTGATCCGCTGCTTTCTTAACCCAAGCGAAGGCCTGAGCGGCGTCCTGTGGAACTCCCTGACCAAAGTGATACAGCCCTCCAAGCATGAATTGCGCAGCGGGATCGCGCTGCACGGCAGCCTTGCGCCACCAGAACTCCGCTTGCGAATAATCCCGCCGCACACCGTCACCGAGGTAATACATATTGCCCAGTTTGTACTGCGACTTTGCATCTCCTGCCGTCGCCTTGGCGAGTAAGGCTGGGTCGATGCCTTGGGTCCGGGGTGTCACCGCAAATGAAGACGGTACCCACGGCGCGGAAACACACAACAGAAGCGCCAGGACTGCCCAAAAACGAAAGAATCGCGCACTCATGCTTTCTACCTCATTCCTCTCTTCTGCTGCCAGCCCAAGCCTCCGGTGGCGGATGATCCCCCAGAAGAGCTACCTTGGACCTGCAACGAACCCGGCTCCTACCAACCCGATTGCGCGAATTGCGTCCCACGGGATGAAAAATCCAAGGACCGGGAAATTCAAAGAGAAATCTTGGCTTTGGGTGGGAAGACTCAAGAGGGCGACAGATGCAGCATCGTCGCCCATTGAGAAGTTTGTTTGCTCAGTTCTTAACTGTCATCTCGGAAGAGTCAACCGCCTTCTTCCCTGAGACGCCTTCGAGTCCCGCCAGCAGACCCCTGTAATCGTTTTTGTCAGCTTGAAAAGCAAATCCGCCCTTCTTCCCGTTGTCATCCCAAGTAAGGCCGATAAAATGCTTCTTAGATTTACTCAAAAGCATGAATGCCCCAAGCCCTAGCGTGAAAACTCCGACGCCAATTGCGGTGCCAACTCTGCGGTGCACATCTTGTCCGTAACTGATCTCCGTAATGGCAGATGCAGAAATAACCCCAACTTCTTCGTTTCCTTTCATAACTCGAATCTTATCGCCTTCTATGTAAAGCCTTACGTCGGCTCCGGATTTTACGCCTTGAAGTGATCCGCCATCGTACACAATCTTGGTGCCGTTATCGCCAGCAAATACGGTGACCGGAAGCAGTACGCATAGAAAGAATGCAATGAAGTTCTTCAAGATTCCCCCTTGCCGAAGATTTGCCCAATAAGACAATCATTGTCTGTGACCGGGCGCACACGGGCTGTTCATATTGCCCATGACAAAGAGCAAGGCCAGCCTCCGCGTTCCCTCTCTGAGATTCATTGCTGTTTCCCTAATTCAAAAATGTCCGACTCCTACCGCTCGCCGCCCCTTTGATAGCAGGTGAATGAGTTGTCGTTCAGGAATGAGACTTCATTCCGGCTGCATCGCCAGCCTATCGTCTGATATTCAGGTTGCACCTTTCGTCCGTAGAAGGTCACCTTCATATGATGGTCTGGCCCGTCATCGCATTTGACCCACGGCATCGCATAGCCTACCTCCTTGTCCTGAAAGGTAGCCCATTCCCTCTTCCGCGTGTAGGATAGGCACTCTTTGCTCTCGCCTGGGAGCCAATCACTCCGGGCTGAAATCGTTGTTTCAACGGTATGCTGAATATAACCCTCGCTGTCAGCAAAAGTGTAAATGGCGTATCCAGCCGCCACAATTCCAATTACGACGGCGCAAATACCAATCGTCCAACAAACGGAAGACATCCACCCAAGAAACGATTTTGTTATCCATTCAAGAAACGATCTTGTTCCACTGCGCCGGAACTGGTGCCGGAACTCAGCGTAAATTTCATACACAAAGACGCAAAAGCCTCCCAGCAAAAACAGCCAAAAGGCTACATCCGTTGCAACTTCGGATTGAGCCAAGGCACCATATCCACAGGCCAATAGTGTCAAAGCCACCCAAGAGAGAAAGAAGAAGCGTGCTCTCCAAGCCCGTTTCAGCGAGATCATTTCTTTGACTCATCGGACTTTTCAATGAACTCTTTCAGGCTCTTTGCACAAGCCTCCGCCGTCTTCTGGAGTTGGTTATTGGTACCCGCCTTGCTCGTCGAGTAGGCGAAGAGAACCCGCTTGGTGAGCGGATCGGCGACGGCGATACTCACGGTGGTTGATCCCCTGGCGGCGCGCTCCGCCCGTCGTTGCGCGGCGGCCTGGGCACCCTGCGCGAATCCCGTCTCAAAGGCATGATTGCCGCTGTCACCTTCGTTGATGGTTGCGGTTGCGCTGTTGTTGATGACGGTCTTCGGTTGGGTCGGAACCTGTTGGCTGACACTGCTTGTAATGATGTAGTCCGCCTTGTCCCTGTCCAATACCACGGCAAGGGGAACGTGCTTCTTGACGATAGCAGCGGCCAGATACGTCTCATAGCCGTCCATCGGCTCGATAAAGATCGTGGAACCGCTCTTGAGCTGCGGGGTCTGAGCGAACGCAAAGGCGGAGAACGTGAGAAGGACAAAGGCAAGTATGCGATTCATTTGAGTTTTCTTTCCTGGAAGTTTTGCAGAAACTTGAAGCTGAGCGCATCAATCACTCCCACGGGTCATCTGACGGCTGATCTTTGAGTAAACCCGCCTTCAGAATCACTGCTGCACCGACCTCATAACTCGGGTCTTTCTGATCGAGCTTTGATCCGAAGTCTGTATTGATTTCGTCGAGCAATTGCGCACGTTCTGCCCTTGTGATGATTAGGTGACTAGCCTGATTATGTGAGTCCGCTTTCCGATCTACAAGGGTCAGAAAAACAACCGGCGTGACGGTCTCAAACAGACCGTGATCGATGTACTCAAGTCTCGCCCTTACTTTTGGCGTCTCGGCGGTTATTTTAGCGTAATCAACACCCGGCTTCGGTCCCCCGATCATAGCGCTACTGAAGCCGATTAGTTTCTGAAATGACTCGACTTCGTCCGTATAATAATTCGTTAGCGTTGGAATAAGTTTTTCGAACGGAGGATTCAGATGCATATCTTTCAACATATTGATCCGCGTTTTTAGTTCATACTGCATCCGAGTGCAATCATAAATGACGTTAGAGAATACTTCGTCGGTCGTATCTTGCTTTAGGTTCTTCTCAGAAGAGGTACGGAGTCTATCGAGGGCAGCGAGTTCACGAATGTACTCCGTCACAAACACAAGGTGCGGAGTTTCCGGCCTTTCTACTCTATGTTGGGGCAACCCGTTCTTGCTTAGCGGACCCTGAGCAAAGCAAACGACAGAGAAGGTGAGTAGTAGAAATGTTGAAAAGCGCTTCAAGTGGTTCTCCTTTCGGGCATGAGGAATGTTTCTGTGAAGCGGTGCTTGTACCCCGCCAGCGCGTGACCTTCGGACGATTGGCTAGGGTTGGTAACGCCAGAGGTCATTAAGTAGGCCATCATATATTCCCGTTGAGTCGTACCCATCCCCACCGAACAGCCAGAAATTGCCGCTGCTGTCCGTCCAAGTCACGGCGATGCCTTCGCTCCCTCTCGCGCCGGGAACATTGCTTGCGGATGGGGTTCCAAGCGTACCGTAAACGCCATTGGCATTGCCCGTATTCCTGCCACCCATCCAGGTCCATTCCTTGGTTGTGGCGCTGAATTTCCAAAGATCGTTGAGAAAATCATTTGTGCCGTTTGACCCGCTAGCGGTATCGTAGTCAAAGCCGCCAAAGAGCCAGAGGTTGCCGCTGTTATCAGCCCAGCCAACCGAGCTGTCCCGGCCTCCAGGCGTATTGCTCGTTGAGGCGACGCCCTGCGTACCATATACAGGGTCTACGCTTCCCGCATTGCTGCCGTTAACCCATGTCCATTCTTTAGTCGTCGGGCTGAATTTCCAAAGATCACTAAGGTCGCCATTCGCCGTTCCGGTTGGCCCGTAGCCTTCGCCGCCGTACAGCCAGAAATTGCCGCTGTTATCTCTCCAACTGACCGAATAGCTCCGAGCACCAGGAACATTGTTCGCAGCGGCGATGCCCTGTGTTCCGTAGACACCGACTGCATTTGCGGTGTCGCTGCCACCTACCCAAGTCCAAGTTTTCGCCGTTGGAATGAATTTCCAAAGGTCATTAAGATAGCTCTGATTTCCAGTTGAATCATAACCCTGACCGCCAAAGAGCCACAGATTGCCGCTGGTGTCTGTCCAGCTAACAGAAGCGCCCCCGCCTCCACTTCCTCGTGCGCCGGGGACATTGCTTGATGATGCAGTTCCAAGTGTGCCATACGTTCCTTTTGCACCTGGTTTGTCACTCCCGCTAACCCATGTCCATTCTTTGGATGTGGGGTTGAACTCCCAGAGGTCATTGAACATCCCGTCCATCGTCGATGAAATAAAGCCCTCGCCTCCGAACAGCCAAAGGTTCCCGCTGCTATCAGTCCAACTGACGGCGCTGTCTCTCGGTGGGGGCACGTTGTTAGCTGAGGCGACGCCCTGTGTACCGTAAACGCCAGACTCGGAGAAATCGCCGTCTGCATTTGCTGTATTGCTTCCGCTTATCCAAGTCCATTCCTTGGTCGCCGGAGAAAATTCCCAGAGGTCATTGAGGTCGCCCCCCGCTACACCCGCTGAGACATTGCCTGAGCCTCCGAAGAGCCATAGGTCGCCGCTACCATCTGTCCAGCTAACCGAACCGCTTCGTGCTCCAGGAACATTGCTGGCAGCGGCGATGCCCTGTGTTCCGTAGACACCGACTGCATTTGCGGTGTCGCTGCCACCTACCCAAGTCCATTCACCAGTGGTGCTGGGCGTAGGAGTTGGCGTCGGCGCAGGCGTAGGGGTGGGAGTGCTGCCCCCGCTAGTCGAACTTCCGCCGCAGCCGGAGGTGAGTAGGGCAATCGAGAACAGCAACATAGCGGCAATCTTTCCGTGCAACTGCATTTCAGCCACCTTTCAACCCGCAAAGAGTGTATGCGCTAAATCTAGCGTAAAGACTAATCCGATCATGGACGCATGGCAAGGGACATTTGCATGGCAACAGGTGAGCGAATCAGGAAGCTGCGCCGTGCCAAGAATTGGCGGCAGATTGACCTTGCGGAGCAATCTGGCGTCCACGAGGTGCATATTTCCGACCTGGAGCGTGGCACAAGAGAGCCGGGGCTACGCACCCTCAGAAAAATCGCCTCAGCCCTTGAAACAACGCTCTCGGAACTGCTGAAGGGATTGTAACGCCGTCCGGCCCTTGCACGGCTATTTCTGCCCAACGCCTCAAAAAGGTCAAATTGGACACTGGAAGACACGGAGTCGGGTCCCGATAGCCGATTTTCGATAGCTCAATATTCAAATGTACTCTTGCTCATCACGCCTTTCACTCTGATTCCGCAGTTTTGAAAAAACATCTATGACCGCAAGTGGTAAGGCACAAGCCGGTAGAGCATTTGGATTCGCTATGAAGTCCGCGCGGTAATAGATTTGTTGGCGTGAATCTGCTTCGGGCTGAAGAAACAGAGCACCTCCGAGGCGCTCGTAAGTTTCACAATCCAGCGGATCGTCCGGGTCGTGATTCGGGTGCAGAAACTCTTGTTCCACTAATTCAGCGAGGCCAGGAAATCCAACAGCTGTGACCATGAAATTGTCCATGACAATCGCGAGATTGGGACGTTGATCCGTAAATTTAGGAAGAATATTTCGTCTCACCACTTCCATTGCATCCAGGCAAGGTCCAACTGCGCGGGCTTCCATGGTGCCAGGAATGAACTTGCCCTTTCTTATTCGGCTGAACCGACGCTCCCTCTCTTCCGCGGATAGCCTGTTCTTTTCCGCTTGATGCAAAGGCAAAAACTCACCCTCCCATGCTGGTTGTTTGACCTCAACGAACATGGGCAAAAAACTATCGAACGAGACTAAGAACTCCCCTGCCTTACGTCCTTCTCCAAGAGGTTCCCACTGGAGAATTTGAAAGCCATTTTGGGCGAGATAGAATGCTGCCCTAACCTCAGCGAGTCGTGCATCCCGATGCTTGGCCGACTGAGCTTTCTGGATAGCCGAGAAATATTCCGTAAGATGGTTTTCCCGTTGCAGGAAGGAGAGAACCTCTTCCACGTCATCGGCCCATATCTGCGGGGCCGGAAACCCATCAACGCCTTTCCATCTGGAGCCAGATATCAACTGCATAGTGAGCGGCCCGAGACGAAGCGTACCGTGCGAATTCATCCTGATTTCCCCCTTTAGGCACGCACGGCCTTGCTCTACGCCGCCGGGCCTGGTTTCTGATTGACGCAAGCTGATCATGCCCTGAAATGGAGACCATGTCAAGACATAACATGCGTTTTATCATTGCCTTACGGTTACCGACAGTAAAACGAAACGATAGTCTAAGCTCGCTTATGTGAGTATTATCTTGTCAAATCGTCAATCCGGGCACAGGCCAAGTAACCGCCAAAATCCAGAGGTTGCTCAAAGTGCTTCTGGCTGCGAGCGTACTAATCCAGCGTTTAGCGCATGTAGGTGGCGGCAAAGGAAATAGAGCACCGGCTTAGAAGGCCGGTGCTTTAAAGCACTTACCAAACCTCGCAGCGCTTTCCCTCCGGACGAACCATCGCTGCGCCCTGCTTGCACTGGAACGCCCTCTGGAACTCCGGAAGGTTCGACAGCGGTCCGATCACGCGATACTTTGCGATCGGATGCGGCCCGCCTTGCACCATTAACCGCTGCGTCTTCGGACGGATCTCGTCGCCTCTCCATTGTCCCCACGCAATAAAGAACTGCTGGTCCGGCGTGAAGCCATCGATGGTTGGCGCCGGAGGCTTTCCCTCCTGTGTTTTCTTGAACGCGCGATATGAGATCTTCGCGCCTGCCAGGTCGCCAATCGATTCTTCCAGTACCAGCTTGCCGTTGTGGTGAATTGTCGGTCCGATGTAATAGCTCTCGAACTGGTCTGCTACGCACTGGGCCTTTGCCTCGAACTTCTTCTTGTCCTGTGCAGTCCACCAGTTTTCGAGCCGCCCCTTGGCGTCGTATTGCGCGCCCTGATCGTCGAAACCATGGCTGATCTCGTGACCAATGACTACACCAATCGATCCGTAGTTCACCGCGTCAGTCGCCGTGATATCAAATGTCGGAGGCTGCAGGATTCCCGCCGGGAAGACGATCTCGTTCATCAGCGGGTCATTGTACGCGTTCGACGTTGGCGGAGTTATGCCCCAGCGCCAACGCTGCAGAGGCTTGCCTGCCTGCGAAAAGTCGTCCTTTGTTGCGTAGCGGCGTGCTGAAAGAACGCTCGCAAAGTAATCCGCGCGCACGATCTTCACTCCCTCGTAATCCATCCAACGATCCGGGTACCCCACCTTCGGATGGATCGACGCCAGCTTCTCTAACGCCTTCTGCTTTGTCTCTGGGCTCATCCAGTCAACGTCACGGATCGTGTCGCCCATGGCCGCAAGAATGTTCTTCACCATCTCCTGCGCGCGCGATTTTGCCTCCGGTGTGAAGTGGCGCTTCACGTACTCCTGTCCGAGCGCATCACCGAGGAGTTCGTCCGCGCTCTCCACGCAACGCTTCCATCTTGGTTTGATTTCCTTCTTCCCGGCGAGGTACGCACCATTGAACGCAAAGTCCTCGTTGACGAACGGATCAGACAAGTCCGCAGCCGTGTTGTTCATTACCTGCCACTTCAGGTAGGTCTTCCAGTTCGTTAGCGGCTCTTCCGCAATCTGCCGGTTCACTTCTTGCATGAATTTTGGCTGGTCCACGTTCAAATTTGCCTTCGGCAGCCCCTGCTGCTCAAAGTAGCGGTTCCACTCGAAGTTCGACACAAGCCCCGTCAGCTCCGCAAAGCTTGTCTTGTGGTCCGTGTTGTGCGGATCACGCAGTGCCACGTTGTCCAGCGACGCCTTTGCGAGCTTTGTCTCCATCCGCATCACCACCGCGCTCGCCGTGCTCGCCTCGTCCGGCTTGTATCCAGCAAGTTCAAACATCTTCTGCACGTGCGCAATGTACTTTGTGCGCGCATCCTTAAAGCGCTGCTTGGGTTTCAGGTAATAATCGCGATCCGGCAGTCCCAGTCCGCTGGCAAAGACATTGGCAGTGACGTTCTCCGGATCGTGGTGGTCCGGCTCCGACGTGATTCCAAACGGGACGAGCACCCCGTACTGGTGCATCTCCAGAATCATGTTCTGCAGGTCCGCCCTGGACTTCATCGCGTCGATCTGCCGCAACCACGGGCGGATCGGCTCTATGCCGCGCTTGTTGATGGCTGCCTCATCCATGCACGAGGCGTAATAGTCACCAATCAGCCGCTGTGACGATCCTGCCGGAGCTCCTGTCTGCTTTGACACTTCATCCAGCACTCCCTTCAGTTGTTCCTTTGAGAGCTCGTCCGCCTTCCAGCGGCGGCTCCAGCGGTTCATTTCGGGTGGGATCGGATTCGTCGCCCGCCACGATCCATTGGCGAATTCAAAGAAGTCCGTACAGGGAGCGGCCTTCGTATCCAAATCGCTCAGGAATATGCCGTGTTCGGCAGGTGCCGTCGTGATCTGCTGCGCCCACGCCAACCCTGCAAAGGTAGCCGACGACATGATCGCGGCCAGCAACCAGTTCAGAATCTTCATGAGCCCTCTTCGCGTGTATGACTAAGAAACTGTGACACAACGGATGTTACCGCGTATTGGGGGTGTAAACCCTAAGCGGCGAAAGTTTCAGGATACCAATATTCGCTCGTTTTGCGCCCAAACTTTCCATAAATCGCCCCAGATATGTAAAATTGCGAGGGGAATTCGAACCCCTGCCTTGCGCACGATTTTTCCGTTTTGTGAGCTGACCCCTATAATTTCATCATTCACAACAGGGAGGGCTGGCGATGCACTGGAGTCTTGGATTTGCTCTATTGATTGCGGCTGTAGTCGTATGGCTGTACTCGTCACTCCGAGCTGAAATTAGCTCTATCGTGGAAATGCTAAAGCGAGTCATAGATGAGAAAGAGACAGGAGAACACGAGCAGATTACGGATGTAGCCACTGAAAATGAGCAGTTGGACGACGATCTTGATTCGAGGATACGCAAACAGGTGTATCAAGATTTCCCTCGATATGGCATTCAGGATGCCTACACAATTGCTGAGTTGATGAGGTCCTATGAACGCGAAAACAGTCGTGGACGGATTCGTCTTTTGCGTAGTGTCTACCGGCAAGGGGTCCGCTTGCCTTATGAGTTAGCATTGAAAGCTGTCACGGATAGTGATTCCTTGGTACGAGAATGGATGGCGCGCGAGTCCCCTGACCTCGATTACAGCGAACGACAATATCCTCCAGCTCAATCTGAGATGACATCTACAACATCATGTCCCAGCGAAGAACCTCTGACTGATACAGTCACACATCTTTATCCAGAAAGAGATTTGATCGAACGCCTCAAGCAGGATTCGGACCCGTTCGTTCGCGCAGCGTTGTATGAAAATCATCACTTATCCGTCGAATTTGGATTGTCTGCTGCCGCTTTTGGAGCTGGCGGAATTGAGACGTTTAGAAATTGTGCCCCGCTCGAGCGTTTGGCCATGATGCGGAATGAGGAGCTGAGTCTAAAACTTGCGAAGCACATTCTTGACCTACAAGACACAACATTTTGCCTAGAGACTGAAGAGAGGACCGCGCTTGCCAAGGCGTGCCTAGTGAATGCAAAAGTTGTTCAAAACGGACGCCTGAGCCGGGAAATGTTCCCGGCTGGAGCAGATGGATGGGGTAATTACACAATCCAGAAGGATTCAGAGGCAATATGGGAACTTGCGGCAAAGTGGCCGGAAGATTCCGGTGTTCAGGGTCTAGCTTTTAAGTATGTTCAAACGGAAGATAGCGTCAAGTCTGGCGTTTTCCGGAGATGTACAAATGTTGATCTCAGAAGATTCATCCTTGAAAGCTGCCTACCAGAGGACGAAGAAACTCTCAAACTCGGGCGCGGCGATTCCGATCCGACAGCAAGATATATTGCATTTGGCAGAACCCGTTCTATGAAAAGGCAAGAGATTGAGGATGCAATCCTGCGCGAAAAAGATGGAGAGGAGAAGTGGGTTATCGACGGGCTTCTTGAAAACCCTTGGATTGGAACAATCGCACGCGAGCTGCAAAAGGCAGTAGATGACGGTCAGGGGCAATCACTGCCAGCGGATGGAGCAAGTCTCAATGAGGCCGATTGACCACAATTCTGGTAGGGACGGGCAACACGCGAAGGGTGATTGACATCCACGAAGAGAGAAGCTCGGGTTATTCTGCGCTTTTGACTAACTTACAAAGAAAGCCTACGATTGTGGCACTAACATCAACGGCCTAGACAAGGCCAGAAAGGTAACTTCCGCATGACTGACTCAATCGAAGTATTTCACAACGCACAGACGAGTATAAAAGCAGCATTCACTGAGCTAGAGCAGAAGAATCTGTGCGAAAGCTGGCCAATAGAAAGGACGCAGTTTGAGTCCCGCACTGGCAAATGGAAAAGCAACATCATCGACTTCACATCGTTACCCGGCGTTGATGAGACGAAGGTCACACTGGGTTTTGGCCTGCTTTCAGCAGGTTCGACTTGGGACAGACCGACTCAAAGGAAACTCATCTTGCTTCTTACAGACTTCAGCTTCGTGACAGACGAGCTTTATTCAGACCGTCTGAATCAGGCCGTTCTTGATTTTCTCGACTCTCCTTTGCTGCATAATGAAACGCGTATTCTGAGTCCAGCGACTGACAACAGGCACTAGCTGGCGGCAACCTAACATTGCTGTCCCCAGGGAAAACTTGTTTAACGCGTAACGGACCACCCACACCAAGCTGGGTTGCTCGACTTTGAGACCTGGGAGTTCCGCAGGATAGCCTGCCCGGCCCGGCCTGTGCTGAGGCTGATGGTTTGGGCCGTCACAAAGGCTATCGCCCCGGCCTCTATCTTGCGGACGGTTTTCTCCGCCGCCGCGCGACGGTTGGCTTTTTGCAACATCGTCCGAGTGGTAATGCACGAGCATTAAGAACCGTTGCGGCGCGGATTGACCGGGCCGCCGCCATAGTTGACGCCAAGGAACCCTATTCATTCTTCACCTGCAAAATCACCTGTTAAATGTTCGTCTTCAACATATTTCTGCGTGGTTTGGCAGTCTCCAGCGTCCTGTAAGATATCGAAAATACAATGTATAGAAGCCTTGACACGGAAGAAGCCGACGTCAACGGACCCCGATAGACAAATCCGGACGCAACCTACTGAAAGGGGGTAGATATGGGGGTATATGCAGGGCGATAACTACTACCGCCATGATTATTAAATAGATACGAGTCGATACGAATCCCTCCGCCCACAAATCGCTTACAAGACGACAAGCACGGTGATACTGTTTTTACTGGCGTTTATCCATGCCGGTGAATGTCACAAAGCGGATCGAGACCCAGGACGGAAAAGGTTACTGCCCCGTTGTCATCGCCGCTAAAGAATCTTCTTGACGCTTTCAAAGCCAAAGAAAACATCCCCCAGCATGGCCGGGGGATGTTGCCAGCGTCAAGATTCAGCCAAACTTACCGGTGTTCACCACCGCCGCCACCGCCTGCATGTCCGCCGCCACCGCCACCGGCATGTCCGCCACCGCTGGCATGTCCGCCGCCGCTTGCTGCATGTCCGCCACCACCACCGCCTACACGTCCGCCGCCGCTTGCAGCATGTCCGCCGCCGCCGCCTGCATATCCACCGCCGCCGCGCATCGAACGACCTCCGCCTGCGCTGGCGTGGTATCCACCACCACCACCGCGAACCCCTCCTCCACCGTTACCGCGATAGGCTACACGTCCAGGTCCGCCGTGGTAGTTTCCTCCGCCTTCACCGCTGAACCGATGCCCGCCCCAGCCGTGGCTATAACCCCAGCCTCCCCAAGGCCCCATGCCCAGGAAGATGCCGTTATAAAAGTAGCCGGGACCGTAATAACCCATAGGAGCGCACGCGTAAGGCGCATAACCGTAGTACCCGTAGGAACAAACAGGCTGAGCGCCGATGTCGACCACGATCTGTGCGTTGGCTGCAGGCGCCAGCGCCAAACCAGCGAGCAAAGCCGCCGTGCCGAAGAATGCATTTAATCCACGCATAAGTAACCTCCTTAAAGGTGTCTGCGATGTCTGGAATTGCGTTGGACGCTGTATGCAGCCGTAGAAAACAGTCCAGCGACAGCAGCTACCATAAGGGTTTTCAGGTCCGTGCGTCAGCATGCGCGCGTCTGCTCGGGTGGAACTTCACCTGACCTTACGTTCTTCACTTTATGCGATCCAATCGCCGCCGTCTGAGCAATACGGGGCACTATCTTGCGAGCACCGGAATACCAGGTCTCTGACCGCGTCTTTTCGTACCGGTAGGTTCGTAGTCTCCCACCCTTTCGCCAGTAAAAAGGCGAAAGGATGGGCACGAAGAATGGTACAACTTCAAGCTGTCAGAGAACTAGCTCCTGTCCTGTCCCGAACCGCTTGAATCCAAAGGCCGGCAGGATTCTTCTGCCTCGAATCTCACGTTCAAAGACCGCATTGCCTCTGTGAATATTCGTTTAATCAGGTTTGTTCCATAACTTATGCAACCGGCACAATAGATAGATCTTGTGGAGCGCGGCTGAACCAACCGGGCAGGTTTCTTGGCGCGTGGTCAATATTGGTCAGCAATGAAATGATCTATGGCAAATAATCATACCTTGTACACGCCGCGGGATAGAAGGCTGCCGGAATCTCCGGCCTGCGGACTCTTGTGAACCCGACAACATACAGAGGCCGTATAACAATTACCGTGCGAGTGAGTCGGAGAAAGTACTGGAGAAACAATGACACTGCTCAAAGGATTAGGAACAGGACTGTGCCTTACCGTGCTCTGTGTACTCGTCACACCGCAAGCAAAGGCTGACGCGTGGAACAGAAGGACTGTCATCACCTTTAGCGGACCAGTCGAAGTCCCGGGTTCCGGGGCTCAGATTCTGCCGGCGGGCACCTATGTTTTCAAGGTTACGGATTCACTTTCGGACCGCCACATTGTCCAGATCTACAACCAGGACGAAACCCACATTTTCACAACCATCCTTGCAATTCCACGCACGCGCGTGAACACAACCGATAAAACGGTGATCACTTTTCGGGAACGGCCTTCCGGAGAGCCCGAAGCTCTCAAGGCTTGGTACTATCCGGACCGTGAAACCGGCGATGAGTTTGTCTATGAAAGGCCCAGAGCCATCGAACTGGCAAAGGAAACCAATGAAACTGTGCTGTCGACCCCCGTTGCCCTGGCGGCCGCGCCAGTGGAAATCTTGAATACAGCGCCGGTTGAAGCAGTTAACCCGAGCGGAGAAACCGCCCAGGTCGTCGAAGCACCTCCCGCGCAAGCTGTTGCAGCTGCACCCGTGGAGGTTGCATCACTGCCGAAAACCGCCAGCAATCTTGGCTTGATTGGACTGTTAGGAATGATGTTATTGGGCGCCGGCCTTTTAGTCTCCGGCCTTCTCAAGAAGTCCATCTAATCCAGGAGTGTTATGGCTCCATGCCCCTCTGGTGAATCATGTTGTTTGCCGGGACAAGCCTGTGAATGAGGCGATGCGCGAGTATCGCCTCTTTTATTCGCTGGAGTAAGAACTCAAATATGTTACGGGGACGCATCAAGCCGCTTCCAAGAACAAGAAAGAGGGAGATGTTGACCGCGTTCAAAATAGGCCTCAAGGAAGAAACCGGTTTGTCTTCCCAGTGGAATTTCTGGACCAGGAGGAGCATCGCTTCGGCGTGCAAGTATTCGGTTCTTGCTCTGGTTGTTCTGCCTTGCGTTGCCTGGTCTCAGAATACTGCTTCTTCACACAACAGCTCGAGCAATGACTACGTACTCCGAGTCAATGCCAATCTGGTTATCTTGAGCGCAACCGTTCTGGACCGCCGCAATGCGCTTGTTTCGGGTCTCGTCAAAGACGATTTTCGGATTTACGAGGATCGCGTTCGTCAACAGATCAAATTCTTCAGCCATGAAGATCTTCCGGTTACCGTTGGTCTGGTCATCGATAACAGTGGAAGCATGAGTTCAAAGCGCGCAGACGTAATTGCAGCGGCATTGTCGTTCGCTCATTCGAGCAATCCTCTGGATCAGGTGTTTGTGGTTAATTTCAATGAACATGTGTCTTATGGCCTGCCAGCCGATATACCGTTCACAGACCGTCAGGATCAGTTGCAACGCGCTCTTTCGGCAATCAGGGCGATTGGAGAGACCGCACTCTATGATGCGATATCCACGGCCCTCGATCATCTCAAGCAAGGCAAAAACGACAAGAAGGTCCTCATCGTGATCAGCGACGGCGGTGACAACGCGAGCAAGCACACTCTGGCCCAGGTTCTTGAAATGGCCCGAAGCTCCGCGGCGATCATTTACACGATTGGCGTTTTTGATGAGCAGGACGGCGATCAAAACCCGGGCGTGCTCAAGCGGTTTGCGAAGGAAACTGGCGGCGAGGCATTCTTTCCGGAATCGTCGAAGGAGATCGTCCCAATATGCGAGGGGATAGCCCGCGATATACGCAATCAGTACACGCTGACCTACGTCCCCACAATCTCAAAGCAGGATAATGGATTTCGAGTTGTGGATGTGAGAGCTAGCGCACCGGGGCATGGGCGTTTGTCGGTCCGTACCCGAACTGGGTACTCTTTGCCTTTGGAACCTCCTGCAATTGGCAGTAAGAGGAATCGACCATGACAGGCACGGCAGAGCAGGAGAGGTTCGCAAAGCGAGGCAGCCAGTTTCTGCGCTGGACGCGACGAGTTTTCCTGATTACGGGCATTCTCGCGCTCTCCTATGTCGGGCTGACTTTGCTCAACGCAAGGTTCTACCAGAAGGCCGCAGGCCATGCGCTGGACCAGCGAATAGACGCGCAAGAACAGCACACTGTTAGCCCGTCTGCTTCCGCGGTGAAAGAAGGAGATGCTCTCGGCAGGATTAAAATTCCGCGACTTGGGTTGTCCGTGGTTGTGCTGCAAGGCACCACCTCGAAAACGTTGCTGCTCGGAGTCGGGCATATAGAAGGAACTGCACTGCCAGGCGAAGCTGGAAACATTGGAATCGCAGGGCACCGAGATACATACTTCAGAGGATTGAAAGACATTCGCAGAGATGACGAAATCCTACTTCAGACCGCAACAGGAGTAGTGAGGTACGACGTAGATTGGATCCAAATTACTGCTCCGGGAGACGGTGGCATCGTGCTGCCGTCAACTGAATCTGCGCTTACTCTGGTGACGTGCTATCCATTTCACTATATCGGCGCCGCTCCGGAACGTTATGTTGTTCATGCGCACAGGCAGTAACGAACTGCCTCTTGTCAAGCAGCTTCGGCATCCGAGAGTTTACGCTTGACTGTTGCGACTGCCGGAATAATGGGTTTCAGAATTCCGGGCTGGCTGACCTCAGAACAGTTTCGGTTACAGGAAGAAGCGGCTTTTGGGCGTTGTGCTCTGGCAACTGATCGAGAAGCACGACATTGAGCAGCGATCTGTTCACCTGAATGCGGCCGTTGTAATTGATATAGCCAAGCGCACGAAAGCGATTCATGAAGAAGCTGACGCGGGACCGCGTGGTGCCGATGAGTCCCGCCAGCGTTTCCTGCGAGATGGAGGGGATGAACGTGTTTCGTTCGCCGGGCTTGCCGAATTCCGCCATGATCAGGAGAATTCTCGCCAGGCGCTTTTCGCTGGAATTGAAAAGCTGATCGACAAGATCGGCCTGGGTTCGCATACTGCGGTTCAGCATGAACTTCAGAAACAGGTCGGCAAAGGACGGTTCGTCATGCATCACGTGAGCCATCTCATCCCTGGTAATCTTGAGCGCCACGCACGAGTTGACAGCAGAGGCAGTCGCCAAACGCGGTCCAGGAATGGATGCAAGCGACTCTTCTCCAATGAAGTCACCGGCGGATAGAAGCGTGATTGTAGCCTCTTTGCCGTTCTGCGAGACGACAGTGAGTTTTGCCCGGCCAGTCTGGAGATAGAAAATGGTATTGGCCTCGTCTCCCTGGGAGAAAAAGGTCTCTTTGGGCTGCAACTCAACGATTTTGCGGCCAAGCCCAACATTCGCAAGAAAAGAGGCGCAGTCGAAAGTGCTTTCTGTGATTTTGTTTTTCAAGATATGTCCTTGTTCTAAACGGTTTGCGCGATGTAGATGGTAAATGCCCCGGAAAACCCACTTGCAACGGTTAATAACCGGTGAGAGGCGAATCAATTAGGGACTGCAAAAAGCTTCAGGGAAGATATCTGAGCGAAATTCGCATCCTGGCATCAGCAGCGCAGTCCCGCGTTCCAATAAGAAGATTCGGCGTCACATCAGGGGGCAGTCCGCTACCCTTCTTAATGAAATGACAGTCGAGCTATCTATATTATTATGTTTGGCTCACTCTTGTGTCTGTTCTCTTTTGCTCACACTGGCATTTCCTCGACAGGCAGGCTTTAGGATGGGCATACCATCCAAAAAAGCGTAGCAGTGCCTTGCCTTATCCAGAGAAAGTAGAGATTGTGCGGTGGGCATTCACAATTAATGCGCCAGCGCCGCTGCCTTCACGATAGCTCTACGCCCACCTCAGGCTTGGCTGAGCGAAGAAGCAAAAGCGGACATTGCACGAGTTTGACAATCTTCTCGGCGATGGATCCAAATACGAGCGGGCGCCATCCTGAAATGCCGTGTGTAGAGATTACGAGCAGGTCGATATGCTCCCGTTCCACTACCTCCATGATGCTCCCAACGACGTCGTTTCCAACTTCGACGCTGGTAATTGCCTTGATTTCCCTGGCCACAAGAGCAGCCTGACATTTCGACAGATGCTGCTCGGCGAATATTCTAGTCTCCCGAATATATTCAGTTTCGTGAATCAGGTCAGGGACAGTTGTAGTGGGGAAATAGGAAATAACGTTCACAAGATAAAGGGCAGCATGAAAGTGCTGCGCAAGATCGGCTGCCATTTCCAAAGCCGCCTGTGATGATGAGCTAAAGTCAATGGGCAACAGAATCTTTTTGGGAATGGAAGGGTATGCACGAACTTGAGGCATGACGATCTCCTGATCTAACCATGAAGTGGCTAGACTCCTATTCTTTTCTATTTACAAGAAACAAGACTGTTCTTTCTTGAACATGTGTCGTAGAGAGGGAAAGCGCGGATGAATGGGGCTTTGTTTGCACATGCGACCTGGACGAGGAACAAGAAGCCAACTTGTGACTGAGAGCAAATCTGACCATACATCGAGCTTCCAACTCAGGCAATATTGCTATGGACGCTGCTGAATGCCAACATTTGTCATTGACGGCTTATGCGCGGGCGAAATGCGATGTTGATCGGAGAAGAGGCAATGGCGCCATCCAAGAGAAGACGGTACTCGCGATCATTGCTCGTCTGCCGCAGCTATCTAGCGAAGAGGCGGGAGATCCGATTGATCAGAATGCGTTTCGATACAAAGATCCGCTATTCGATGCTTTCGCTATTGGTCACCGCTGTGCTGGCAGGTTTGCCTGTGAGTACAAGATCGCAATCGCTGCCCTCTTCGAACGGCTTCTCCGGCACCTCAACAGTCGCAACCTCAGAGCAACTGGACCTGACATACCTGCTCCCCACGGAGAAAACGAAGCTCCATAATTACGTTTTCGACGCATATGGACCCTATCCAATTGCTGGCGCCGCGCTCGTAGCTGGCATCAACCAGTTCAGCAATGCTCCGCCAGAGTGGAACCAGGGAGTTGAGGGATACAGCAAAAGACTCGGGTCCAATTTCGGCATAGCACTGGTAAGCACGACTACACGGTATGGACTTTCAGAAGTCCTCAAGGAAGATGCAATGTATTACCGGTGTGACTGCCGAGGGGTGCTACCGCGGCTAAGCCATGCGGTGATTTCAACTTTCACGGCACGCCGCGGCGAAGACGGCCATCGTGTGTTTTCCATACCGGCGCTTGTCGGCCCGTATGCAGGCTCCATGACCGCCGCCTACGGTTGGTACCCGAACCGCTATGGCGCCAAGGACGCGTTTCGGACGGGCAACTACAGCATGCTCCTCTATATGGGCGGGAATATTTCCCTGGAGTTCCTGTATAGCGGACGCCACTCCTTGCTTCATCGCATGCACCTGAACAATGCGCACGGCTCGCCAGAGCCTGGACCAAACCATTGAGCAACAGCGAAACCACTTCCGACGCTAGCATCGTTCCGTCACTTTCAAGACGACGGATTGTCTCCAAGAACACCGCTGTGGATTCTGTTATGGACCTGGTCGATGGATTCTTCGAGTGGTTCGGCAACTTGGGAATCTTTTTCTGGCAGGTGTTGCGCGCCGCAGTAACGCCGCCGTATGAGTGGCGCGAGTTGATTCACCAGCTCGACGAGGTCGGGTCAAGGTCTTTCCCTTTGGTGTGCGCGGCCGGAGCAGCCATAGGCGTAATCCTCTCGATGGAGGCGCGCTACAGCTTAACTCGATTTGGCGCCAAATCGATGTTTCCTGTCTCTCTGGTGTACTCGGTAGTTCAGGTTATGGGACCGGTCATCACCGGTCTGATGGTAAGCGGTCGTGTAGGCGCTGGCATTGGCGCCGAGCTGGCGTCGATGAAAGTAACCGAGCAGATTGACGCCATCGAGGCGTCGGCAATCAACCCATACAGAATACTGGCAGCGCCGCGAATTATGGCGTGCATTCTAATGCTGCCTCTTCTAACTTTAGTTGCGGATGCATCCGGCCTCTTGATGGGCTGGTTTGCGCAGACGCTCGTCGAGCCACTCTCATTTCAGCAGTTCATCGAAAGCGGATTCAAAAACGCTAAGCTTAATTCGTTTTTGCCGCAGACATTCAAGACTACTGTTTACGGCCTGATCATTGGCCTCATCGCGTGTTATGAGGGGATGAGCACACGCGGAGGCGCCGAGGGCGTGGGGCGCGCGGCAACCAAGTCAGTGGTGCTGGGGTCGCTCTTTCTTATTCTGGCCGATGTTGTATTGGTGAAATTCATTCTAATCGTCTTTCCCTAGCCTTTAACCATTCGTGCGATCGTCTGTGAGATAACAATGGCCACGACCTATGACATTTCGACGGATCAAGTAGACCTTGAAAGACAAGGCAGTGCGAGCATAGTCGCCGTGAACACTCTGCGAAAGTCCTTTGGAAGCCACAGGGTTCTTGATGGGATTAGTTTGAGCATCGCACGCGGAGAAACATTGGCCGTGCTCGGACGCAGTGGAACCGGCAAAAGCGTACTACTAAGGCTCATCATTGGCCTTGAAACGCCTGACTCCGGGTCGGTCTGCATCAACGGGCAGGATATCACCGGACTGGCTATCGATAAGATGGGGAAAATCAGGAAGAAGATGGGCTTTCTGTTTCAGCACGCGGCGCTTTACGACTCGCTGACTGTCGCCGAGAATGTAGCGTTTCCGCTTACCCACCATCGCAGAGACATGTCCAGAGCCGGGCGCGACGATCGGGTAAAGCAATTGTTGGCCGAAGTAGGCATGGAAAAGAATCTCGGAAAAATGCCCTCAGACATTTCAGGCGGTATGCAAAAGCGCGTGGGTCTGGCTCGTGCGCTTGCCCTCGACCCGGAAGTTCTGCTTCTCGACGAGCCAACGGCCGGACTCGATCCCATTAGTTCGGGGGAAATCGATGATCTGATTCTCAAACTCCAGCGGGAACGCAAGATGGCATCCATCGTGGTGACTCACGATCTGCACAGTGCCAAGACAATCGCAACCCGTTTGGCGTTGTTGGATCAAGGCAAGGTAGTAATCGAGGGCACGTTTGAAGACCTTCAGCAAAGCAACATCGCACTTGTGAAGGACTTTCTGAAGCAATCGTAAAGGGGAATTATGTCCAAAGTGGCGCGGCTGGGAGCATTTATCGTTTTGACGCTGGCAATTCTTGCCACTGGAGTCTTCATCATAGGGAGTAAGGAGTACCTATTTCGCCCGACTTACCAGCTGAAGACGCAATTCATCAATGTGGCCGGCTTGGCAAATGGCGCCGACGTGCAAGTAGGCGGCATTCATAGCGGAACAGTGACGGACATTGAGATGCCTCATCGGCCCGGTGACAAGGTCACGGTCGTTATGAATCTTGACAAATCGACGCACGAGATTATCAAGCAGGACTCAGTAGCCTCAATTGAAACCGAAGGGGCACTGGGAAATAAGTTTCTGGCTATTTCGTTTGGCTCTGCAGGACAAGCTGAAGTACACAGTGGAGATACAATCCGCAGTCTGACACCGCTGATGATGGCGGATATGCTCAAGAAAGCGAGCGGGGTCCTGGACAACGCTCAAGAAGTAACCATGCATCTGAATTCTGTTAGCGCTAAGATCGATTCTGGAAAAGGAACCGTGGGCGCGCTCGTGAACGACAAGCAGCTTTACAACAACCTTGCACAGACTACGGCCACACTTCATGAAACAACGATTCATGCACAGGCCGGGGCAACGGACTTCCAGGAGAATATGGAAGCCTTGAAGCATACTTTTCTATTAAGAGGCTACTTTAAGAAACGTGGATACGAAGACTCCGGCGATCTGGCAGCAAATCGAATTGGAGGGCTTCCGCAAGGCACGCCGCTGAAGGCATTTACCTACTCAGGCAAGCAACTGTTCAATGGTCGCGATTCAGCCCAACTGAGAGATCAGAAATCTCTCAGCGCCGCCGGCGAGTTTCTGGCGCAGAATCAGTTCGGATTTGCTGTTGTCGTGGTTTCGACCGGTATGGAAGGTGATACACCAAAAGAATTGACACTGACGGAAGCTAGAGCCATGGTTGTGCGCGAGTACTTGGTTGACAACTTTGGATTTGATGACAGCAAGCTTCGGACGCTGGGAATGGGCAAGCAGGCAGGCGCAAACCTGGATGCAGATTGGGGTTCGATCCAGGTTCTCATCTTTCCGGCAGGAACTGCGATCCCTGCTGACAAACCACTCCCGGGAGCCAGCACATCCGCGACGGATGCCGCTCATTCGGCTGAAGCAAATTCCGCGGTTACTCATTGAGCTGCCGAGAGGCTTCGCGATAGTTCAGAGATTGTTGAAAATGAAAGACTGATTATTCTTGATTTGACGGAACGCCCGCGTCGAGCAAAACGCTTCTCGATTGCGAAATGTCCTCACTCCTTCATGGTTTGCTTCGTGTGGTCAAGTTGAGCAAAGTAGCTCAGCCAGTACCCAGGTAGTTTGGAACAATAATGCTGAACAAGAGTCTTTAGAGCGGTCGTTGTTACGGCTCCTAAGCGAAGTCAGCGCAGTTGACATTTCTCCTATTTGGCCATCCGCCGCGGAGAGACGGACAACTCATCAAGAGCATCCGCCGTCACCCACTGGAAAATGACCGGGAAACCATGCAAGTTCCGGTCAGCTCCGAAGGAAGGAAAGGAAAGCATCACATGCCGCTTTACCAATTTGTCATTACGCTTGCTGTGGTCGGCCTGTTGTTATGGGTCGTGAATCGCTACATTCCGATGCAGCGTCAGATAAAAGGGATACTGAACGGCGTGGTAGTGATTGCCGTAATCCTGTGGATTGCGAGCCTGTACAAGAACTTTTTGCTTGATTATGTCTCCCAGTTCGGTGCTGGACCAAGACTTATCACTGCCGTAATCACACTTGTCGTAGTAGGCCTGTTGCTATGGCTCTTGAACAACTACATTCCGATGCAAGGTCAGATCAAGGGGATACTGAACGGCGTGGTTGTGATTGTCGTAGTCCTATGGCTCATGGGGCTATTCGGGCTTTTCGGTTACATCTCCCAGTTCCGTATCGGACATTGAGAGATTTCTCTGGAAGTGCCTTGAAGTGTTTGCCCGCAAACGAAACACAAGTTCAATGCAACACGGCAGAGTTCTGCCAGTAGGAGGAATTTTGAAAAACATGCTTTTGTTCGCAATGGGAAGTGTACTCAGCTTGAGCGCCTTTGCTCAAGCCAACGCGCAAACAACGACAGTGATAGAAACCAAAGGTGTGGCGTCCACATACCGCGTCGTCGTAATCAGCCGCACGGTTCAGGCGGTCAACTACCAGCATCGCAGCGGAGCCACGGATGTGGATTTCGCCGGCACGGCATTGTTGCCTTCGGCCGACGGTAAGGCCAAGGTGCGAAGCAAACGCGGCACTCTCGAAGTCGAAGCGGAATTTGGAAATCTTCAAACGCCCACGAGTTTTGGCAGCGAGTATCTCACCTATGTTTTGTGGGCGATTTCTCCAGAGGGCCGGGCAGTCAACCTCGGTGAAGTGCTGGTTGGCGATAACAACCGAAGCAAGCTGACTGCGACTACCGACCTTCAGGCATTTGCCTTGATTGTCACGGCCGAACCCTACTATGCCGTTCGGCAGCCCAGTAATGTTGTCGTTCTTGAGAACGTCGTTCGCGCCGACACCAAGGGGACCAGCGAAGCAGTGAACGCGAAGTATGAGTTGATGGAGCGCGGGGGGTACCTTCCCACCGGCTACAAGTTCGATCCCGTAATTCTGAAAGCCGATCTGCCTTTGGAATTCTACGAAGCGCGCAATGCGTTGCGCATCGCGCAATCCGAGGGAGCTGAAACGTACGCGAGCGCAAGCTACCAGCATGCTGTTGCGTTGATGAACCAGGCCGATGCGGACGCCATCAACAAACATGTCGACAAAAAGCCGTTGATTGCAGTTTCACGAGAAGCGGTTCAGACTGCCGAAGATGCGCGCGAGATTGCAGTCAAGAAGATCACTGAGGAGCAGTTGGCGAACGATCGCCAGGCTTCAAGCAACGCGCAGGCAAAGGCGGAAGCTCAGGCCAGCGAAGCCAAGCTCCTGAAGGAACAGGCACAATCCGATACAGCAAAGGCGCAGTCTGATACGGCTAAGGCCCAGGCCGACGCGGAGCAATCTCGCCTCGCTGCACAGCAAGCGCAGCAAGGGGAACACGAGGCGGTTAGCGACAAGGCGGCAATGCGCGCCCAATTGTCCGAACAGTTGAACAAGATCCTGGAGACACGCGACAGCGCACGGGGACTTATTGTCAGCATGTCGGACGTACTGTTCGACACCGGCAAATACTCTTTGAAGCCTGGCGCAAGGGAGAAACTGGCTAAGGTTGCCGGTATCCTGATTGCATACCCTGGACTGAACATCGAAGTCGGCGGGTACACTGACAACGTCGGCGGCGACGACATGAACCAGAAGCTGTCGGAGAATCGCGCAGGCTCTGTTCGCGATTATCTTGTTCAACAAGGAGTAACAACAACTTCAGTAAGTGCAAAGGGTTTCGGTAACACTCTGCCGGTGGCCTCGAACGATAACTCCGCCGGTCGGCAGGAAAACCGAAGAGTGGAACTGGTTGTATCCGGCGACGCAATCGGCAGCCCCGCCAACACAACGACAGGGACCTTGCGCTAAAAACAAAGCCACACTATCTCTGCGGTCTCGTTGAGGGGCCGCAGAGCATTTTTGTGTGGTCCTGCCTGTATGCGGCGAAGCAAGGGGGTCAACCATGCTGGGAACTATATTGATCGTGATTGCTGTTTTGGCGCTAATGGGCGTTTTGCCACTGTGGCCGCATAGCAGAAACTGGGGCTACTATCCCAGCGGTGGATTCGGAATCGTCTTGCTGATTGTAATTGTGCTTCTTCTGATTGGCCGAATTTGAGCGATGTGCTCTAAACCGGGCAGGCGGCACACAAGCTGTTTTGAGTGCGGGCTTGAGATACTATAGCGAAACAAGAGTAAATGTGCTTTTATAGGGCAAGACCTGTATGAGTATCTCCGTCACGCCTCCCGCTCTATCTTCAGCGCCACAGATGCATCACTCGCTGGCGCCGCACTGGATCATGCACCTGGGAGCACTGGGACTTTTTTTCGTTGCGGTAGTTGATTCCTCAGTGATTCCTCTGCCTCTGCCGGGCAGCACAGACCTGCTGTTGCTGTTGCTGGTGGCGCACAGCGGCGATCCGTGGCTGCTGGCCCCCTGTGCCATAGCAGGCAGCATTTTGGGCGGGTATACCACCTGGCACATTGGCCGCAGAGGCGGCGAAGCAGCACTGCGGCACTACGTGCCAGCACGCCTTCTTGGGCCTATCTTCGCGTGGGTTGAGCGTCACAGATTTCTCGCGGTTTTTCTTCCTGCGTTGCTTCCACCGCCGATTCCCCTATTGCCGTTTGCACTTGCCTCGGGCGCGCTGGGCGTTTCGCGCAAGCGATTTCTGGTCGTCTTCAGCGCAGCTCGCAGTTTGCGCTACTGCTTCGTTGCCTGGCTCGGTGTAACCTACGGTCGCAGGGTTGTCCGTTCATTTTCTGGAAATCTTCAGAAGTGGTCGACTCCGCTGCTGTGCGTATTTGTAGGCCTGCTCTTGGCTGGCTTATGTTTTGGAATATGGAAGGTTCGCGGGTTGCGGAAGATCGATGCTGCAGAGAAACTTGCGTCGCGTGACGAAGAAGCTCGTGTGAACTGAGCTGCCGGGATAGTCTTGTCTCACGCTTCTGTAGATTTCAAAGTTTGAATATCGCTGTAATGCAAGAGGTTCAGAAGCGCCAACAGAAATCGGATGGCGCGCATAGAAAACCTTTTGCCAAAACATTTTTCGAGAGAGTTGAACGAGAGGCGGTCTACACAACAAACATCGCCACGCCCGCGGCAAACATGGCGACTGTGGCAACCGCCACGACAATCCACCCCAGGCGGGAACTCGGCTGGCCCTGCATCAGTCTCTTGTCAGAAGCCACGATCAGGATTGCGACGAGGAGGAAGGGAGCGAGCAGGCCATTGATGACCGCCGTCCAGTAAAGCGCTTTCACTGGGTTAATTCCAATGAAGTTCAGTCCGATGCCCGCTCCCGTTGATATCAGAATCAGTGCGTAAAACCAGCGCGCCTGCTTGGCTTTCTTATTCAGGCCCTGGCGCCACCCCAGAGTCTCGGCAAAAGCGTATGCGGTCGATCCCGCCAGGGTGGGGATGGCAAGAAACCCGACGCCGACAATCCCCAACGTGAACAGAGTCGCGGCGAAGTTACCTGCAAAAGGCCTTAGGGCTTCGGCTGCCTCGCGCGAGGTGGTGATGTTCGTAATATTGTGCCGGTTGAGGGTGATGGCCGTGGTCAGAATGATAAAGAACATGACCATGTTCGAGAAGAATGCCCCAACACCGACATCAATGTTTCTCAGGCCAAGCTCTTTGAGGGTAGCTCCTCTGCGCAGAGCAAGGGTACTCTGGCCGGCGGACTTTTCTTCTTCAACTTCCTGACTTGCCTGCCAGAAGAACAAATACGGACTGATTGTGGTGCCGAGGATTGCGACCAGCGTTGCCCATTCGTCTCTGGTATGCGGCATCGATGGCACCAGAGTATCGCGGAGCACCTGGCCCCAGTCGGCTCCCACCACAAACGCGGTGATGGGGTATGCAAAAAGCACAACGACCAGCCACTTGAGCACGTGCGCGATCTGGTGATATTGGAGGCGGACCGTTGCCCATGAAATGAGGAGCGCGAAGACAATCACGAACCAGTGGGAGTTGATTCCTGACAGCATTGCCGCCGCATCCGCCATGCCTGCGAGGTCCGCGGCAATGTTAATGGTGTTTGCGGCCAAAAGGGCGATGACGAAGGCGAGTAAAAGCCATTTTGGAAATCGTTGCTTGAAGTTCCCGGCCAGGCCCTGTCCCGTCACCTTGCCGATGCGGGCACACATGACTTGAACCGCGGCCATCAGCGGCCACGTCAGGAGCGCCGTCCAAAGGAGTTTGGTCCCGAGCTGCGCGCCAGCAATCGAATATGTGGCAATGCCTGAGGGGTCGTCGTCGGCAGCCCCAGTGATGATGCCGGGGCCGATCGACTTCAACAGCGATCGAAGCCATCGCGATGGGGCATGTCGAGACACACGCGCGATGGGGCGGCTCCTCGTATCAGAGCGTGAATCGAGCGGACGCTTCGCGCCAGGATGCATGGAAGAGCCTGTGTTCACATTACTGCGCCGGCTGCACGATTAGATCGTCTGCCAGTTTGAAGTGCACAATAGACTCGGCCGGTATATCGATATCCCGGTTGCCGGTCAGTCCAGCGGCCGCGGTTCCAGCGCCACCACCAGCCAGACCTCCAATCGCCATTCCTGTTCCGCCGGAAGCCAAGCCACCGATCAGCATGCCCAATCCAGCACCTCCGCCGATCAATGCCGTTGAGCGCTTGCCTTTGCCTTTCTTCGAGCGCGCAATGTCTCGCGTCGCCAATGGATACTTTGTTCCATACATCGTCAGCGAGGTAAGACGCAATTCCAGCAGAGACCTGCCTTTGAAATGTCCCCGCCGATGCGACACATCCACCACGCCGCCTACCAGCGCACCCTTCGGAACCAGCACTTTGTTGTCATTGGTAACAATCGGATCTACGATCTCGCCTGTAAACCTGTCTCCCGCACGGCTGGTCTTAACGCTGATGCGTTGATCGATCCGGATCGCCAGCGCTGTGCCTGCCGGGATGGTCACGTTGACAGGCGCCGGAGGCGGTTGCGGTACTGCGGAAACCATCGGCGCCGAGGGCGCTGGAATGGGCGATCCTGTCACAGGCGGCGTTGCCGTCGTCGTAATTACTTCGTTCTTCTGACCCGCCGCGGGTGGCTGAACGATTGTCGTCGTAGTGGTTCCGTTCTTGTCCACAGAAACCACTTGCTGCGCCTGCCCGGTTGCCGCTGCCTGTTGCTTGGCCTGATCCAGCGCCTGTTCCTGTTTGGATTTGCATCCCGACAGGATAGCAGCAGCCATCAACAGCAGCAGAACCGGCATCCTGACGATACGAACCAATGAGTCTGAAATGAGCATCGCCTATCCTCTTTCAGTTAATGTTTCATGCCGGCACAGATCATCACTTCTGTGCCGGCGGAACTCAGGTGAATACGCATTCATACGGCAAGGCTGTCTCAGAAGAATCCTCTTGTCAACCGCGCATATCTCAACCTATAAGTGCGGGAAGGCGGGTCGTCAAGATAATGAAACAGTCCTTACTTGCACTTGTTGCGTTCGGCATTCGCGGTTGATTTCTTCACTTCCAGTTTCACATGAGTATCGATGCGTGCATCGGTATTCCCAACGGCCTTCTGAACCTCATCTGTTGTCTTGCCCCAGGCATTCTCGACCTTGCCCTTTACCTGCTGAGCCGCGCCTTTGACCTGGAGTGTAGGATTCCCCGTCAACTCGCCAGCCTTGCGCTTGGCGCTTCCCACCACATCATCGATTGTTCCATTCACGCGATTTTTATTCAAAGGTCCACCTCCGTGGATTCAACGCTCGTAAGATTGCTCAAGGCGCCGGAATGTTATTCAAGTGCCTCGATCAAAAAAGTAGACGCAGAATGGCTGTCAAACCAAGGAGACGCCGCTCTGTTCCAGTTAGAGAATCAGATGCATAAGCGCCATTGCTACTGTAAAACCAGAGCAGGTGCGTCCCGGAAGCCTATCCATTTGATTGCCTGCACCAACCTTGTTCAGTTTAGCGGGCAAAATCATCATGGTCTGAGCAGTTCAGACCATCTGGATGGACATGATATTGGCGACAGACGGTGGCGCATCTGATTGAAGACGCAACAAGTCGAGGAAAAAGAGAAGCATCGAAACGGCTAACGCGGACTTCGCATCGGGCCAAGAGCAGAATCTATTCAGCAATGTTGCGCGCGAGGGGAGGGACCAAATATCGAGGAACACGCAAGGCCCTGTGAAAGACCAACAGAATCAACGTCATTTGCAGGATCGTCACTGGGACCTCTCTTGCGAATTATTGGTTGAGATCAGCATTTCTTTGAGCATTGGTATCGCGCTGCCGAAATACGGATGCAACTCGGGTGAATGAGCTGGCAGCCGCCTGTGCCGGGGAGCGCTCGGAAGAGGCATGGCTTCCTCCGGTACGGGCAGCACGGCGCCTCGTTCAATCCGGTACGGACAGACGCTTACCCTGGCCAGAAAAAACCATGGATACTGCGTTAACTCGATATGTTTCACTTCCACGGCGTTGAAGGATTCGCTCACGTGACGAAGAGTCAGCGTGAGTGCATTGGCAATCGCTTCCTGCGAAGAATTTCCTACGCCACTCTTCATCGCCTCATAGGCAGAATTGGTGAAGTTTAATCCGCAAGCGTGAATCTTCTTTCCGAGCCGGCGCGCATCCGCTGACCGCACATAGTTCCAGCCCGCACAAAACTCCACTGTAGCCAACTTGAGGCCGTTGGGCACCTCAACCTGCCCGCGCAGGAATATGTTCGATTCAGCAATGTTGCGCATCGGTATATCTCTTTCTTGCTACGTTCCGTAACTATGGTTTTGCGCGCCTTGCGGTCCTGGGACTGCCGCGCTGGGCTTGCGCGAAAAAGCCTGCAGAGGCATCTGGTCTGTAGACTGGTGGATTGCGTAGTGAATCGAAGTGTGACAATTGATGCAGTTCGTTTCGCGCAGAAGGTTTGCCGAACTATCGAGAGGCTGAGTGAAGGTTCGCAGGCACTCCGGGCAGGCAATCGTAACATGGGCCTCTCCGGAAGAGTCGCTTGCAACGCTCTGAATCCAGATGGGCTCTGATGGGTCCGGCTGCCTGGGCAAGATCCGCTCCGGCTGGGGAAGGGATTCCATAATTCTCAACAGGGATCCTATGCTGCTGCCTTTCTGATAGAAGGCATCGGCAGCAACACCTGAAGGCACCTCATCGCCGGAAAACGCGCCGCTCATGGCGATCACCTTGATCGCGGGATACCGGCGCCGAACCACCGACAGCAATTCAAAGCCGGACATACCCGGCATATTGAGATCGGAAAGAAGGATGTCGGGGACTTCGTGACGGATCTCAACCAATGCGGAAAAGCCGTCGGCAGCAGATCGGACGGGATATCCAATCTCAGCAAGCACGAGCGACATCGACATGCGAATCGAAGGCTCGTCGTCGACGATGAGGAGTCTCGCTTTCGTTTCGGACATATCTCACCTCTCCAACAGCTTCCCTAAGGGAGTTGAAGTGAGTGTCCCATTAAGTGAATTGTTATACTGAGCAATTTCGCACAGGGCCGGTTATCTAGAGAACCTCTGAAGAAGTTGATGTTTTGAAAGGGCACGACTTTAGTCGTGCCATAAGTTGCCTCAAATGAATGTGGGCTTTAGCCCTTGAGGGAATATTCGATGTGGAATAGGACTTGATCAGAGTTTTCCCAGAGCGGTTCTCCAATAGATGTAGTCTATCGAGCGTCTTACGAGGTGGCTTTTTCTTCCACCCCAGCGAACAACGATCGCTCGCCGGAGACCCCATTGAGGAAAAAGCCACTTAAGGGAGGTGCTTCCGGTGTATAGCAATCGGAGAACCGCTGTAGCCATTGGCGGCCTTCGAGCTACTCCTCTGGAATGTCCGATATAGCCGGTTTTTCGGCGTTATCGCCCGGAAAGTGATCGTGCAGAACCACATTCAGCAGCGACTTGTGAACGCGGATTTGGCCATCGTATTCAATAAAACCTAGCTTGCGGAAACGATTCATGAAGAAGCTGACGCGGGAGCGGGTGGTGCCGATCATCTCCGCCAGCGTCTCCTGAGAGATCTTTGGAATCAGCGCTTGCGGCTCACCCGGCTGGCCAAACTGCGCCATCAACAGCAGAATCCGCGCCAGCCGCTTTTCACTGGAGTTGAAGAGCTGATCGACCAGATCGGCCTGGATGCGCATGCTGCGGGCCAGTAGAAAACTCAGAAACAGGTCGGAGAAGTCATGCTCCTCGTGCATCACGCGGATCATCTCATCCCGCCGTATCTTGAGCGCGGTACAAGCGGTAAGCGCGGTGGCCGTCGCCAGGCGCATGCCAGGAATTGCCGCGAGCGTCCCCTCTCCGAGAAAATCGCCATCAGAGAGGAGGGTGATGGTAGCCTCCTTGCCGGCTGTGGAAACAACAGTGACTTTGGCGTGGCCTTTTTGGAGGTAGAAAATCGCGTCCGCTGGATCTCCCTGCGCAAAGAAAACCTGCCTGGGCGCCAACTGGATAATTCTCCGTCCCAGGCCTGCGCTGGTCAGGAAGGCCTGAACATCAAACACGGGCTTATCAAGCTGTACCATCTGAAGTTTCCTCCTTCTCCTGGGTACAATCATGCTGGGCGCCAAGGTGCGGCGTGCGCGACGGCATTGTTCCGAAATCACAACGGAACTTCCGCCGCCCGCAAAGATTGATCGACAGGGATCGAGGCTCGGGGGATTCCACAAGGCGCTCATGCCCCTGAGCCCCTGTAGCGTATGCTTCAGCCACATACTTACAACATCATTCTCCCACAAATTTTCTTAACAGGAACGAAAATCTGTTCAAATTTGCACATTTTTGTTGTTGTCTGGCTAGCTTGGCCGCCAGTGCTTTCATTGGGGCCAGAATCCGAGCACGCGAAGAGCATTTTCTCGAGACGAGAAGCAGGTTACTCACACCCCCAGTTTTGAGCGATTTTGCTCAGACGGCGCCAGGCGGCGCCGCTAAGGTAAAAACTACCTTGTGCGCCTCAAGTGCGCGTAAAGCAAGCGACGCTGCGCATGGGTAGAAGAGGTGAGATGCATGAAGAAGTTTATGACGTTAATGGCATTGTTCAGTCTAGGCGCGGCTACCGTTGCCTGGTCAGAGACTCGCGAAGAAACTCAGAACCGGCTGGATAATGCAGCCACCGTGCTGCACGAGGTCATGGCCACGCCCGATAAGGGCATTCCGGAAGAAGTACTGGATCACGCAAAGTGCGTGGCTGTCGTGCCGCGCATGATCAAGGCCGGCCTTGTCTTTGGCGGCGAGAACGGCCGGGGTGTAGCCACTTGCCGGACCGAGCACGGATGGAGCGCGCCGGTGTTCTTCGCCATTACCGGCGGCAGTTGGGGATTGCAGATCGGCGTCGAAGGCGTGGATCTGGTCATGATCTTCCAGGGCGACAAAGGAATGCAGCGCTTGGAAAACGCCAAGTTTCAGCTTGGAGCGGATGCCTCCGCAGCAGCCGGACCGGTTGGACGTCATGCCACTGCCGATACCGACTGGAAGTTGAATACCGAGATCCTCACCTACTCGCGAGCCAAGGGCGCCTTTGCGGGACTCACTCTGACCGGAGCCGATGTTCGCCGCGACGACAGTTCCATGGATGCCTTCTACGGGCATGACGTTTCTTCGCACCGCGTTCTGCGCGGCGAAGTTGAGACGCCGGCCGCGGCAAAGCGGTTCATCAATGCAGTCAAAGAGGCAAAAGTACAGGCCCATGCTGCGAACTAGCAGATGGTAACCGGTTGTAATTCCATCGCGGGCGTCCTGAACTGATTTCAGGTTTGGGGCGCCCACTATGCCTAGAAAGGGTGCATATGCTCTGGACAATCTTTGTAATCGTTCTAATCCTTTGGTTGTTGGGCTTCAGCTTACATATTGCCGGCGGGCTGATTCACTTACTGCTCGTCGTAGCGTTAATCATCCTGATCTTCAACCTTGTCACCGGACACCGCCGCGTACTCTGATCCGGGCATGGCTTGAGGAGTTTTGGAAGGCCTCGAGCCGCGGCGCAATCAGATAACTCTGATCAATGACCCGACTCCTGGCCTTGCGTTGGTTCGGGCATGGACACTTTCCGCTTCCCGGCGAAGTGGTAGCTTTTGTGCGGCTTTTGAGTGGCTGGCCCGAACGATTCAATCTGCTCCTCATCGTGTGCATAGCCCAGAGTATGTGCAATGAAGGAAGGAGTGAAGCGTGCTTGGAATAGTCTTGATCGCGGTTCTTATTCTGGTACTGACCAGCGCGCTTCCCACTTGGCCGCAGGACAGAAACGTGTGCCATGATCCGGGGGCAGTAACACATTTACGGACTCCTGCCATCGAACGGCGCTTTTCCTCGTTCCGCGCGGCAGCGCTTCTTCTTGTAATGCTGATGTGCAGTCCCGGCCTGTTTGCGTACTCAGTGTTGACCCACGAAGAGATCATCGATTTATTATGGACGAGTGAAATCCGCCCCCTCCTGCTGCAACGCTTTCCCGGGCTTACTGAAGACCAGATTCGGGAAGCGCATGCCTACGCCTATGGGGGCTCTGTCATCCAGGATCTCGGCTATTATCCGTTCGGCGACAAGAAATTCAGTAACCTGGCGCATTACGTTCGCAGTGGAGACTTTGTCAGCGAGCTGATTTTTGAAAGCCAGAATGCCAACGAGTATGCCTTTGCGCTGGGCGCGCTATCGCACTATGCGTCGGACATTGCCGGTCACCCCTCAATCAATCAAGCGGTTGCGATTGCGTATCCGAAACTGCGAGCAAAATATGGCGGGTCCGTTCGCTATGCTCAGGACACAACGGCACATTTGAAAACCGAGTTCGGATTCGACATGTTACAAGTCGCGAAGAATCGCTATGCGTCACAGCAGTATCACGATTTTATCGGATTCAAGGTTTCAGAGCCGCTTCTGGAGCGTGCCTTTCCAGTTGTGTATGGCCTGGAGTTGAAAAACGTACTAAAGAACGAGGACCTTGCGGTTGGTTCGTATCGCTTCTTTATCAGCAGTATGATTCCGCGGATGACGCAGGTCGCGCTGGAAACGCATAAGAAGGACCTGATCAACGAGACGCCAGATTTCGCAAAGCGGAAGTTCCTCTATCGTCTATCGCGTTCCGACTATGAGAGAGAGTGGGGCAAGACCTATACAAGGCCCGGTCCGGGAACACGCATTCTTGCAACCCTTCTGCGATTCATTCCGAAGGTTGGTCCACTCAAGGGTCTGGGATTCAACAACCCAACTCCGCAAACCGAAGATCTGTATATCAAGAGCATCAACACAGCCACCGATCATTACCGTGCCTTCCTCGAAGAAGAGCGAGCGCACAAGCTGGTGTTGCCTAACTCCGATCTTGATAGCGGAGAGTTGACCAAAGCGGCCGAATACTCTCTTGCTGATGAATCTTATGCAAGCCTGCTTGCCGATTTGTCCGCGGGACAGTTCAATCTGACCTCGCCACAGCTGCGCGATAACATTCTCGATTTCTATTCCGATCTGTCGCTGCCGATCGAGACCAAAAGGAATGCATCTCTCTGGCAAGGTGTGCTCAACGATTTGGACCAGCTAAAGTCTGCGCCTCTGCCGCCGCCGGTTCCGGTTAGCCCTGCGCACTGATTCATGAAGAGCGACGTTGTTTATAAGAACTGGCCGCCCACCGCACTATAACAATGCAAGCTGGCTGATGATCGAGGTTAACAATCGCGAGAGTTATCCCATTCAGGCGGGTGGGCGAAGCTGGACCTGGTAGTTCTGATAGTCGATCTTTACGATAGTCTGACCAAGCATCATGCTATTTGACACTGCCCTAACATGGGTGGCTTGCGAAAAACCGCCAACATTTGCATACTGGCGGACCATCTGCGTGGGCCCTGTCAACAACGAAGAACTCTTGGCCGCCGTTCCCTGCACCTGAACGATCGAACCATCCTTCGAGTCCACCCACAGCGTTCCTTCGATAAGATAGGGCGTCTTCCGCCTCGGAGTCAGAGCAAGAACAATGCAGTTTCGCCCATCCACCGGCTGGTTTCCGCCAGGCTTCAATTTCATTTCATAATTTGCTGAAGTGAACCACGCCCCCTCACGGATTCCGGGCTGGTTCAAGCGCTTTTCGTTATCCAAGATCGCACCCAAGACAAATTTCCGGATAAGCTCCGAGCCGCTTTCCGAGACGATTGTATAACTCTTGCCTGTATCTTCCCTGTAGGTAGTCTTTACCGTCATTTCAGCCGCTGGATGGACTTCGTCATTGTTCCTGTAAACTGCATAGTGCTCGGTCACAGTGTATCCCACAATACTTTCAACCCTGGCTTTGACCGCTGCGTCAACTTGCTGAATTACCTCTGCCGTGGCGAGCGGTTGAGCCGGCGTCATGATTGTTCCAAGAAGCGCAAAGATGGAAACAGACGCTGATCCAATGAGAGACCGTCGCTTTGTAAAAGCTGTCATCATAGAGTCGTTTCTTCTCAAGACTAATCGACGGCAGTGATTGACCCGGATCGCTCAGCCACTCAAGAAGTTCAATGCGACGATGAATTTCCTCTGCGTTATCGGGAGCGTTTTTCACCTGCTCTTGCATAATCCACTCTAGCCGCAATGAGCTTGACAAAGTGTGCGATTCTGTACAGCACTGTCGAAGTAAATGAGCGAACCTACAGGCTGGCTGCCAAGAGGCAGAAGATATTTTTTCTCTTGAACTCGGGCTATGGCATTGTCAAACTTGGTGTAGACCGAAAGCATGAAGATAAGTGTCTTTTTTCCTGCGATAAAGGCACCTTGTTCGCCACTTAGAAAGTCTACATGTATTCCGAAAATGCTCTGGGGCGCCGATCAGTGGATCGATTTTGGAAACTGCCAAATTCTTCATGATTGTACGGATGCCGAATTCACCTGAGCGATGATGGGCCGCAAGGGAAGCCTCGGCGAAAACAAGATACGCGGTAACGCAAGTTATGATGTGACAAACGGCGCAGTTACGCTGGCCGGAGATGTCAGTTCAGAAACGATGCACCGACGCTGAAAAGATCACGTCAACGGCGCCGAACTAAAGCAAGTGGTGAACGCTCTGTAGGTGGTTAAACGTCGAAAAGCAAGTTTATCCCAATATGAACTACGCGCTTTAGCCATGCCCTGGCAGGGAGAATGTACTTGCAGCTCTGGACCTCATTTCTGCTCGCCTTCAGCGTGCTTCTTCCGCTGATCAATCCGCTCGGGTCGGCGCTGGTGTTTCTCGGAATGGCAGGCGAAGCGCCTCCAAAAGTCTATCGCTCTTTGGCGCGCAGAATCGCCATCAATAACATTGTTTTCCTTGTAATCATTGAAGTGCTGGGCGCGGCCATTCTCAACTTCTTCGGCATTTCCCTGCCAATAGTTCAGCTCTCGGGCGGCATCGTCATCGCGGCGATGGGATGGTCTGTATTGAACGAAAGGGACGCAAGCGCAGATTCAAGGAACAAGCAGGAGGAGAGCGAAGTACGCGGCGAGACGAGGGCAAAAGATCTTGAACAGGAAGCCTTCTATCCGTTCACCTTTCCGATCACCTCAGGGCCCGGCACGCTTGTCGCGTTGTTGACGATCACCGCACATATCTCGCATCGAGTTCTTTCAAGAGATATTCTGGCCCATCTCGGGGTATTTCTTGCGGTGGTTGCCCTCAGCGTGCTGGTCTACTTCTGCTATGCGAACGCGCCTAAAATCTCGAAGGTTATTCCACCGGCCACTGCGCATGGCATTCTGCGGGTCATTGCATTCATCCTTCTTTGCATTGGGGTCCAGATCGCGTGGAACGGGCTCGCCGTGCTGCTTGCCGAGCTTATGAAGGCGTGACCTTGAACTGTGCGAACGCGGTGGTAAATCGAAAACGAATTGCGCGGTTTTTTCGGCTTTTGCCAATTTCGAGCAATTGTGAACAGCAAGAGCAATTGTTATTCTGATACAAAAACAGAGAATACAACTCCCCCCGCGCTGGAGAAGTTCATGATGGCACCTACTATGTTGGACGATAGCAATTATGATCTTGACCCAAAGATATTTCTTGGCACTATCGGCACGGGAAGAAGAATTGTGACCGTTCTGAAGAACCAGACTATCTTTACGCAAGGAGAAGCGGCAGACTCCGTCTTTTACATTCAGAAAGGCAGGGTTAGACTCACTATTGTCTCCAAATTTGGCAAGGAAGCAATTCTTGGCATACTGAGCCAGGAAGAGTTCTTCGGAGACGGTGCTTTGGCTGGACAGCCTTTACGAATGGGATCTGCAATTGCAATCACGAACTGCAGACTTTTGAGGATTGAAAAGCCAGCAATGATGCTTGCGCTGCACAGGGGACGCGCGCTTTCTCGTCTGTTCGTAGCGTACTTGATGGCACGGAACGCCCGATATTACAAAGGTTTCGTTGACCTACTCTTCGATTCCTGTGAGAAAAGACTAGCCAGGGTTCTGCTTTTGCTTGCCCATTACGGCGAGGAAGGAACGCCTGAGGAAGTAATTCCAAGGGTTAGTCAAAGAACACTTGCTGACATGGCAAGCACAACGCCGGCGCGTGTAAGTTATTTCATGAATAGATTCACGAAATCAAACTTCCTTGCTTATGGCAAGAGCGGGATGCAGATTCATAGTTCGCTTCTGAACGTCGTTCTCCATAATTAGCCTCAGCGGTCCAATTCAGCAAACAAGGGATTCCGAAGCCTTTTACGCCTGGAATTGTGCGCAACCGCACTGTCTTGACTTCCATTTATCCATAGAATATGCAGAGCGCTGATTCATTGAGCTTTGCTGGTCGATAGGAATCCAGTCGTGACATTGACGAGAAAGACATTCAAACACCGTGTATGTCTGTCGCGGTTGACCCTCTCTAAAATAGGCCGAGCTGCCGAGCGACCTTCATCTTCCCTGCGTTGTTAGCCCATCGCTGAAAATGACTTACCGCAGCACGCTCCGAATCGCCAGATTCAACCCCACCATCAGAACCGCCGAGGCGGGAATTACGAGCAGGGCCTTCTTCAGCCGCCGCGGATCATCGCCGGCGATGGCGCCGATGATGCGCGAGCTGACGGCCAGGCCGACCCACCCGCAGGTAATGACGAAGCCCATGGCGGTGCCGGTCATGCGCGGAAACGCCGTGCCGACGATGGCCAGGGTGGTGGGAAAGACCGGTGCCATGGAAAGACCGGCGGCGAAGACCAGGGCAAAAGCGGTGATTGGCTTGCTGGCCCGCAGCATGAAGAATGTAGTTACAGCCATCGCGGCGGATGCGGCCAGGGTCACGTTAATCGCGGAAACGCGCGTGAAAATAGGCGCCACGCCGACGCGCCCCGCCAGCAGGCCGAGCGCGAATCCCAGCGAAAGAATGTTGAGCGCGCTCGATTCCGGAATGCCCTGCGCGATAAGGTGGCGCGGCAGCCAATTCCACACGCCAACTTCGCAGGTGATGTAGAGGAAGAGAAAGAATCCAAGCAGAAACAGCAGCGGCCGGCCAAGGACCGGTCCCGCGTCGGCAAGGACAAAGCCCGCTGCGCCCGTGGGCGCGGGCATGCTGGTGACGGCCTGAACGGCCAGCGCGACGATGGTGAGCGTGGCGACGGTATAGCAGAGGCGGACCCAGTTCTTTTTGAAGAGATTGGCGGAGATGAAGGGCGTGGCGAATCCGCCCAGGCCAAAGAAGAGGTTGACGAGGTTCAGCGCGGGGGCGCGATGCGCCTCGCTTACGCCACTGGTCAGCGCATTGGCGCCAGTCACCACGATGCCGCCGCCGACTCCGAGCAGAAACATGAGAACCAGAATAGTGCGGAAACCCTGCGAGCGCGGCAGGACGTAGAGCGCGATGGCGATGAGGATCAGGCCGAGAAGCAGGCCAATCTTGTAGCCTTCGCTATCCAGCAGCGGACCCACGCCGACCGAGGCAATGATCAGCCCCAGCGCTTGCACAAAGGCGATGGTTCCGTTCTGCGTGGGAGTGAGGTGAAAGCGATCCGACAGGTTGGGCAGGATGGTGCCCAGCATGGCGCTAATCATTCCGTAGACGAAGATGGCGACGATGGCGGCGAAGATCAACATGCGGCGGCCTTTCTTGCGAGTGCCGGTTCAGTTAAAGCGAAGGAACATCGATCCAGCCGCGCGTTCGCTGGCTCTCAAGCTCGGCTTTGAGAATGGTCAGTTGTCGCAGTCCGTCCGTGAACTGCGGATATTCCGGGGTGACGCCAGGCGCGGCAATGGAGGCGTAAAAGCGGCGCAGCATCTGCTTGGTCGTGTCGTCGTAGCCTTCGGTATGGCCGCCGGGCAGGTCGGCGTAACCGCGCGCCTGCGGCGTGAGCAGCGAGGGGTCCTTGAGAATAATCTGATTGCCCGTGTCGCGATGGCCAACCCAAAGCTCATTGGGCCGTTCCTGATTCCACGCGGCCGCTGCCTTTGTGCCATAGACCTCGATGCTGAGCCGGTTCTTGCGCCCCGCCGCAACCTGGCTGGCAACCACGCTGCCGCGCGTGCGCTCGCCCATATGAAAGATCACCGCGCCGTAGTCTTCGGTATCAACCGGGCGTTCGATGTAGTCTCCCGGGCTGAGAAGTTTGTTGGCAAAGCTCTCGATGGGGCCTTTGGGCTGCTTGCGCGTGGCGTGAAAGGTTTGCAGATCGGCGCACAGTTCGGTGACGCGCAGGCCGGTAACGTGCTCCGCCATGTCGAACCAGTGCGAGCCGATGTCAGCCATGCAGCGCGAGACGCCGCCGGTTTTGGACTCGATGCGCCAGTTCCAGTCGGTGTCGTAGAGCAGCCAGTCCTGCGAATATGCGCCCTGTACAGAAAGGATCTCGCCCAGTTCGCCGGCTTCTCTCATGCGGCGCAACTGCTGCACCATGGGGTAGTAGCGCAGATTGTGGCAAACGCAGTTTCGCAGCGCCTTCTGCGCGGCCAGGCCAACGAGCGCCCGCGCATCCTCGGCCGTAGTGGCCAGCGGCTTTTCGCAGGCGACGTGCTTGCCGGCTTCCAGAGCTTCTTTGGCCATGGGGAAATGCAGCGCATTGGGCGTGCAGATGTGAACCGCATCGATGGCCGGCTCGCGCAAAACATCACGGTAATCCGCCACAATTGTGGGGATGCTGAAACTCGCGCCCAGCCGCTGCGCCACTTCCAGATTCGGGTCCGCAATGGCCGCTATCTCGACGCCTTCCAGCCGCCGCAGCGCGTCCAGATGAACGCGGCCTATGAAGCCTGTGCCAAAGATTGCTGTCCTGATTGGTTTCATCGTGTTATAGATTCTCCGTGCCGCTTAAACCCACCAGGCAGCGCTGGGCTGCTCGCGGATAACAGTGCCGTTGAGGAAGCGAGCCGCCTTGGTCAGGCCCTCTTCCGGTGAGAGCAGGCTGTCTTCGTGCTCGATGGAAAGCACAGAGTCGTAGCCGAACATGCGCAGCGTAGAAATGAATTCGGTCCACCACTCCGCGCCGTGCCCATAACCACAGGTGCGGAAGATCCAGCCGCGGTTGCGCTCGTCGGTGTAAGGCTTGGTGTCGAGCACGCCGGTGCGCGGCAAGTTGGCTGGGTAGAGCTGCGTGTCCTTGGCGTGGACATAGAAGATGGCGTCACCCAGCACGCGAATGGCGGCGATGGGATCGATTCCCTGCCAGAAGAGATGGCTGGGGTCGAGGTTGGCGCCAACGCTGGAGCCGGCAATCGCGCGCAGGCGGAGCATCGTCTCCGGGCTGTAAACCACGAATCCCGGATGCATTTCGATGGCAATCTTCACGCCATGATCGGCGGCAAATTTCCCATGCTCGGTCCAGTAAGGAGTCACCACTTCGTTCCACTGCCAGTTGAGGACTTCGAGGTAGTCGGGCGGCCAGGGGCAGGTAACCCAGTTGGGGGCGGTCGAGTTGGGCGAGTCGCCGGGGCAGCCGGCGAAATCCACCACCACGGGAATGCCCAGCTTCTCAGCCAGCAGAATCGTTTTGCGGCTCGTCTCGCGAGCCAGTTGGGCGCGGGCCTTGTCGGGATGCAGCGCGTTGCCGTGACAACTGAGCGCGCTGATGCTGGCGCCGTGATCGGCCAGCACCTTCTGAAACTCTGCCAGCGCGGAGCTGTTCTCCAGCATGGAGAGCTTGCAGTGCGCATCGCCGGGATAGCCGCCCGTGCCAAGCTCCACGGTAGTTATGTCGAGAGTTTTGAGTTTATCGAGAACGGAAGCAAGCGGAAGCTGCGAAAGCAGCGGCGTAAAAACTCCAACACGCATGATGAGTTATCTCCTGCGAACCTATTTGGCTGCCGTCTCTTCGGCAGGCAGTAACTGATAACTTACAAAAGCCACTTTCTGGCTGTCTGGCGACCATGAAGGAACGTTGATGGTGCCTTGTCCGCCGAAGAGCTTGGCGAGGACCGAGATCTTGCGGTCGCTGAGCGCCATCAGGCGAATCCGGACATCTTTATTCGGCGGATGGCCCGTGACTTCCGGCCCATACGAGAGGAAAGCCATCCACTTGCCGTCCGGCGAAATGTGGGCGAACCAGTTATTGAATTCGTCGAAGGTAATCTGCTCCTGATTGCTGCCGTCGGCTAACATGCGCCAGATCTGCATACGGCCGGTGCGCTCGGAGTTGAAGTAGATGTACTTTCCGTCGGGCGAGTATTCCGGGCCGTCGTCGAGTCCCTTGGCGGTGGTCAGGCGCGTCTCATCGCCGCCGGCCGCGGGGATGGTGTAGATATCGAAGTCGCCGTTGCGCTGGCCGGTGAAGGCAAGAGTCTTGCCGTCCGGCGACCAGCCGTGCCAGTAGGAGGGCGATTTCTGCGTCACGCGCCGCGGCGCGCCGCCGCCGATGGGCACGATATAGATGGTCGACAGGTGGTCGGCCTGCGACTGGTCGCTGATAGCTATCCATTTCTGGTCCGGAGAGAGGCCGTGGTCGTTGTTGCAGTGGATAGCCGTTCCGGTATCGATGGTTTCCGGCGCGCCGCCACTAACGGGCAGGCGCAGGATGCGGCCCTCGCTGTTGAAGAAGAAGTATGCGCCGTCCTCGGTCCAGTTGGGCGCTTCAAAATGGCTCGGCGCGACATAGACAACGCGGCGGTCGGTCGAGGCGATGGGCACCGTTTCCAGTGTGCTGTAGAGAACCGGCGACGCTGTCAGGTGCGCAGGGACGGATAACTCAACCTTGGAGAAGACAGCTTTTTCGATAACATCCTTGTCGTGAGAGCAGACGCCGATGCCGATGTAAAACGGCCCCAGCATCGGAATCTTGATGGATGCGCCGGAGGTCTTCAGCGGCTCGCCGCCGGCCGTGGCGAGAAACAGATAGATAAAGTCGCCGCGCTTTTCGATGCGCAAGCGATGGGGCCCGGAAATGTTTGACTGAATTTCATGCGTCACCGCGCCTTTGGCGTCGCGGTACTGCAGCGAAGTAAGTCCCACGCCGTGCAGCGCCACGTCGGCATAGGAAGAGTCGGCGTCAAGACTCTGGCGGATCATCAGTACAGCTTTGCGATGCGGGTTGCCGCCCGGCTCAGGGAAGGCGATGTCGGCGGCGAGCGCCACATCTCCGGAGACCTGCTTCCATGCAAACTGGAAGGCGTCGCCCGTGAACCAGATGTTTTCTCCGCTGCCGGTCAGCGTGTAAGTTCCGAGCGCGGCGTCATACTGCGCGCCTCCGGCGTGAAGCACCGCGCCAATGTCCGCATGATTCTGAAAAATGCCCAGCGGCGATGCGTTCTGCGAACTGAAAGCGCTGGTCGATGAAATAAGAGACATAACGGCACTCCCCAACAGGAATATGGTTCCAAAGTTCCGTTTACGCATGGTGAAAGAAGCCTCCACAACAGTCTAGAAGATTGCCTTACCCGCAAAGCGAAACGGCCTGCCCCAAACAGGTGGCAGGCCGGTTCGCCGGTTAGCAGCGTGCTCTACTTCAGCATCAGCTCCGCGCTGAGCGGAGTGCTCTCGCTGGAGTCGCCGACGCGGATGACAAACTTACCCGGATCGATGGTCCACTTGTGGGCCACTTCATCCCAGTAACTAAAGGCGCGTGCGTCCAGGTTGAGTGTTACGTGTTTGGTCTCTCCGGGAGCCAGGCGAACCTTTTCAAAGCCCTTCAGTTCGCGCTCAGGACGGCTGACCTTGGTGGAGGGATCGGAGACGTAGAGTTGGGCCACTTCAGCTCCGGCTACGCTGCCTGTGTTTGTCACGTCGAAACTGACTGGAACAGTCGAGCCAGAAGCAGCCGTCGCGGGAGCTTGCAGGTTGGCGAAGCTGAAGGTGGTGTAACTGAGGCCGAAGCCGAAAGGGAAGAGCGGATGCTTGCCGGTAGTGGTCCAGTAGCGATAGCCCACCATCAGCTTGTCTCCGTAGTTCACGTGAGGAATCACATAATCCACTGGCGGCTTGTTGTCTTCGGCCACATGAAGAGAAGTATCTGCGCCCGCTACCGGGTAGTAGTAAGCCGCCGAGGGGTTCTCCTCCAAGCTGCGGTCAAAGCTCACCGGCAGCTTGCCCTCGGGGTTGTGCTTGCCGAAGAGAACCTCGGCGACGGCCGTGCCGCCTTCCTGACCGGGATACCAGGCGTGCAACACAGCCGGAACCTTGTCGAGCCAGTTCCGCATATCCGTGCCGCCGCCGCCGGTGAGGGTGACGATGGTGCGAGAATTGGCTTCGGCGACGGCCTTGATCAGCGCCTCCTGGCCCCAGGGCAACTGGAAGGTGCGGTCTCCTCCCTCGCTCTCTGTACTGCCGCTAAAGCCAACAGCGACCACCGCGAC
>Ga0302274_10000414_pt1 | contig 43578 bp, 36 predicted proteins | sample III_Bog_N2_1_FD_198755 | JGI IMG/M metagenome (GOLD analysis project Ga0302274, IMG submission 198755) | Peat permafrost microbial communities from Stordalen Mire near Abisko, Sweden - III_Bog_N2_1 | ecosystem: Environmental > Terrestrial > Soil > Wetlands > Peat | place: Sweden: Abisko...
AATATATCTATCTAAAATATTCTTTTTAACTAGCATTAAGTTATGCTTTGTATCTCTAGTGGTCATATGCCACTAGTTTACAACCTTTTTCCGTTGGAATGTAACCCTAATTGCTGCAATTGGAACATTTTTGGTAAATTGTCTGTTCTTGATAAATATGTCAAAATACCTAAGCAATAAGTGAAAAGGAGATTATAGAAATGGACGAAATCCAAAAAGTTTTAATAATAGGTTCTGGCCCGGCTGGATTGACCGCAGCTATCTATGCCGCGCGCAATAATCTGCAGCCAGTAGTTATCGCTGGTCTTAATCCTGGTGGGCAATTGATGCAAACAACGGAAGTCGAAAATTTTCCAGGTTTCCCCGAAGGTATTCTTGGCCCTGATCTGATGGCGGCAATGATTAAACAATCCACTAAATTTGGTGCTGATATTAAATATGAGAATGTGGTTTCAGCGGATTTTTCTAAAAAGCCTTTTGCAATCAAAACTGATAATGCGACATATTTAGCGCAAAGCGTAATTCTATCGATGGGTGCCGAAGCTAATTGGTTAGGTTTGCCTAATGAATTAAGACTTCGCGGACACGGTGTCTCCGCTTGTGCTACTTGTGACGGATTTTTCTTTAAAGATAAAGTTGTCGCTGTGATTGGCGGGGGAGACTCGGCAATGGAAGAAGCAATGTTCTTGAGCAAGTTCGCATCGCATATAACAATTATTCATCGTTCAGAAAACTTCCGCGCTTCAAAGGTTATGTTGGATAAAGTCAAAGCCAATTCAAAAATTGATTTCATCATGAATTCAATAGTAGTTGATGTGCTCGGTAAAGATTTAGTTGAAGGCTTAAAACTCAAAGATGCTAAGACGGGTGAAGAAAAAGATTTTTCTGTGCAAGGATTGTTCTTGGCAATAGGTCATACGCCGAATTCTAAAATTATTGGTACTCAAATAGAGATAAATGAACGAGGTTATATAAAAGTGCATGATAATACTAAGACAAATATAGAAGGTATATTTGTAGCGGGGGATGTCGGTGATCCTCGATATCGCCAGGCTATCTCTGCAGCGGGAATGGGCTGCATGGCGGCGATAGACGTAGAAAAATATTTAGCGGAACACGCTGAATAACAAAATAAAAAAACGCCCTTCGACTAAGCTCAGGGCGTTTTTTTAAATAAATTATTTTTCTCCACGCTGCCATTGCGGGTGTGAATTCAGAGCGCTCTCGGCAATCTGGGCTATTTCTGAATCAGCGTCTTTCGCGTATTTATCAAGCAACATGACAATTACAGGGGGTTCGTATTGCGCGCGAACCGTTTCATTATTCTGAACCTGCTGCTTTATATAATAAGCATCATTATTTTCTTGGCGTTTTATCAAAGTTTTTAGGGCAGTTGCTCTGACTTCTGGATCAGTTTTTTGATTGATAATCCTTACTAATAATGTATCAGGATTACTCAAATCTCTTTCCCAATCATATACATTACTTTCAGTTGCACCTGACGGAACATAAGTTTCTTTATAAAAATTTTCTAGCTGTTTTACAAGAGTAATAAGTTCTTCTTTTGTAAGCTGCTCTTTTACAGGGAGTTCACTTTTAGTGGTACCGTCTCCAAGTTGCTCTCCTTTTCTACCATCCTGCTCCCAATCATAAATAGCAGAAGTTTGAACGTCGATAGACAATCTATCCATGGCTTGCGCGCCATGATTTTGAGCAAGTTTTGAGTCCTCTATTTTTTGATGTTCCGCTTCGGCATCGCTGTTGATCTTGTTTTCTACAGCTGCCCCCGCACCGAAGAGGCCGGCAACTGCCAATCCTGCGGCTATCGCTTTTGCCTTAGCTGGAGAAATATTATTTTTATCTCGATCATCTGGCTCGTCCTTAAACTCTGCCGGTCCGAAACCTCGTTGTTCTGCTGGGTGCATATTAGTTATATAATATAAATTGTGTTTTAAATACCTATCTACATGAATTTTGGCATATCTATTAAGATATTTCAAATTTGGGGACAGGTCCGGGTCTGATCCTAAAAACAGCCCTTTTAATAAGGGCTGTTTTTAGTGAAATTAGCTATTTACACGTTCTACATAATCACCAGTGCGGGTGTCGATGCGAATTACATCGCCTTCTTTGATGAACATTGGAGTGTTGACGCTGAGTCCTGTCTCTAAAATGACAGGCTTCGTCACGCTTCCACCGGAATTTCCAGTTACGCTTGGAGGAGCCTCGGTAACTTTTAATTCAACCTTGATAGGTAATTCGATTGATACTGGTTTGTTGTTAAAGCGCAAAATTTGAACTTCAGTACCTTCTTTTAGGAATGGTTCTTGTTCCGCGGTAACTTCCTTAGGCATGTCGACAGTCTCAAAGGTTTCCTGATTCATAAAGTGTGTACCCTCGCTATCGGCGTATAGAAAGTCGGCGCGCTCTCTGGCGACATCGGCTTCCTCAACTTTTTCTCCGAACTTAAAGGAATACTCTATGACTTTCCCAGTAATGACATTTTTCAATTTGGTCTGCATGACTGGTTTGCGCTGAGCTGTGCGCATACGGTTAGACCAAATTACTTGGCATGGCTGCCCATTCATCAAAACTACTGCTCCTAACTTTATATCTGAAATATCCATATGTTGTTTGAGCTTCCAAATTCCAAGCGTCTGCACGGGTCAATCAACCTTCCAGTCTACGTGTTCGAGCTAAAGCTCGAACACTCCGACTTACAGGTTGTTGCCCCTCTTCCCCAGAAATTGTCGGACAATTTCTGGGGACCCCGCATCCGTCGCAGAATTCGAAAGCCTAATATTAATTTTTTGTTATCCTACAATGGGGTCAGACCCCAATTCTACCCTTTATCAAACAATCGCTTTAATCGCGCTATTAGTTAGATGACGTTATTGCCATTTTTACTAAGTGCAAAAATCTGAATATCTGATGCTGCAAATAGATAATAAATTTTTTAATCTGTTAAAACATAGTCTTTTCAATCTTTATAACAGTGTCTAAATATTAAGTTAATAAAAGTGGTACTCGAAGACCTTAGGAAAACTTAATTCCAATCAGTCTGAATCTTATAGGAAAGCCTTTATCAGTCGTGAACGCGAAAGGGAGTTCTCTATATACAGCTTGCGACGCCCTCGGAGCGTGGTGTTGCTGTATATAGAGAAGTACCCAGAGCTTGTGCACGACTGATAAAGACCATATTGATACCGCAGACTGATTGGGAGTAACACTGTGACTGTGTCTGAGAGTATCAGCTTTTACTAACTTAATATCGGCTATCTTTAAATAAAGATTGAAAAGAGCAGTGTCGAATTTAACAATTTACAAAATAAATGCGCTGATTTAGCTAGCTACAAATGGCAATAAAGCCATATGTCTAGCGCGCTTCAAAGCGATTGTTACCATTCGTTGGTGCTTCGGGCAAGTTCCAGTCTTGTGATGTGAAAGAATCTTTGCGTGAGGAGACATGAATCTGCGCAAAGTCTGATTGTCTTTGTAATCGACAAAACTTATCTTGCTGCTGCAGAAAAAACAAGTTTTTTTAATTGGTTGTTGCATTGTGTTCTAGGTTCCCGATAGGGGAATTAAGTCTCATTTAATTAATAGAATTTAAAACGGTATATCTTCGACAGTTATTTCTTCCGAATCGTCTGCGGATACTGAACCGGAATTTTGTTCTTCGCCACCATGATTGATGGTTGGTAATTCTTCTGTCAAGAAGTCTGCACCACTACCACCATTGTTAGTAGTAGAAGATGGGGCAGAATTCCCGCCATCGTATGAACCGCCTGTACTGCCTCCGCGAGGAGAACCAAGCATTATCATATTATCAGCGATGATTTCTGTACGACTCTTTTGCTGACCGTCATTTCCTTGCCAACTTCTTGATTGGATTCGGCCTTCAATATAAACCTGACTGCCCTTTTTGAGATACTGGTTGGCGATTTCGCCAAGTTTGCGCCAGATTACCACGTTATGAAATTCAACTTGGTCCTTTTGACCGAGTTTGAAGTTCGTGGCAACGGAAAAACTTGTTACGTTTATTCCTTGGGGCGTTGTGCGCATTTCCGGGTCGCGGGTTAGGCGGCCGATGATCATAGCTTTGTTGAGATCCATAGTTTTAAAATTAATGGATAAAAGTTTTAGATCTTGTTCAAGTCTTCGCTAAGAGCTTCTTCAATTTGCTGGTCGATTGTATCGGCATTGACTGCGGACTCGTCTGATTTCGCTATTTCAAATGCTGGTACAGGTACACCGTCTTCGACAACGGTTTTAGTATGAGCCGCACGATTGCGATTCATTTTGTCTTGCTCGGCAATATCTTTATTCATACGTCGAGTAGACTCTTCGGTGTTGACGATTATGTGTCGGATTACGCCTTCGTAGTTTTGAATCTTTGTGCTAAGAGCGTTAAGCTTTTCGCCATCAAGATCAAAAGTTACAAGATCGTAAAAACCATTGCGGGTTTTGCCGATAGGGTAGGCAAGCTTCTTTTTGCCCAAACCTTCTTCTTTAACTATCTCGCCACCGTCGCCTTTTATCACACTTAAAATCCCGTCTATAGTAGCCGGGATCTGGTCATCAGAAACGCTTGATGCAATGATGTACATCAATTCATATCTTGGCATGATGATCAAATTCCTTTCTCATCATCATCACGAATAAATCCGTGACGAATATTATTAATTTGTATCTAGATTTTACCAGAAAGAAGGCTGTTTGTAAAGACTCAAAGATCTGCTGGAATTGTAGCAAAAAGAGGTTAAAAAAAGATTAAATTAGTTTATTTTTGGGGATTTTTGTTATAATTCAATCATACATATAATTTAACTCAAAAATCGTAATAATATATGAAAGAAAATTTATCAGAAGCGGATAAATTATATTATGCCAATTTACCTCGTAAGATTGTTGGTGCAGGTGCAATATTTTTTAACTCGATTGGTGAACTTTTAATAGTTAAACCTACATACAAAGACGGTTGGAGTATCCCAGGTGGGGCAGTTGAATTAAATGAATCACCAAGAGAAGGTTGTATTAGAGAAGTTAAAGAAGAAATAGGTTTAGATATATATATTAAAAAATTATTAGTGTTAGACTATCGTGCTAAAGACGATGATAGTCTACAATTTATTTTTTTAGGTGGAACTTTGGATGTTCAGCAAATCGCTAACATTAAATTACAAGAGTCAGAACTCAGCGAATATAAATTTGTTTCTACAGACGACGCAATAGCCAACTATTTACGTTCTAATTTAGCCGGTCGAACTCCTGCTTGTTTGAAGGCGATCAGAACAGGGAAATGCTATTACTTGGAAGGTAGTAAGGAAATTTAATTTGTTTAATAAATATTTAATGTGAATATGATATGGTATTAAAGCCGTGGGAGTGTCGACTAATGAGTTAAGTCGTCAGCCTACGAAACTGAAAATACGAGTGCAATTCTCGTCACTTCCAATGGTCATTTATTCTTGACTATTTAATGGTCTAGAAGTAAAATGTTAATGTTTCGTAGGCTAAGAAAATGACTTACTAACTAGTCAAAAAAACAGCTCCAAATTTGGAGCTGTTTTTGTATGGTATTAAATCAAACTTAAACGTTGAATCTAAAGTGAACGACGTCGCCATCCTGAATGACGTATTCTTTGCCTTCGACTCGCAGCCATCCTTTATCGCGGGATGGTCCGTAGCCGCCGGCTTCAAGTAATTTATCCCATTGAATGACTTCTGCTCGAATGAATCCGTGCTCAAAATCTGTGTGTATTATACCCGCAGCTTGCGGTGCTTTTGTGCCATTCCTGCATGTCCAAGCTTTGCTTTCTTTTGGCCCTGCGGTGATAAAAGTTATTAATCCTAATGTTTTGTAGGCATGTCTGATAATTTGATCTAAGCCCGATTCGTGCATTCCTAGCTCTTTAAGATATTCTTCGCGCTCTGCATCTGGCAATTCTGAAAGTTCGCTTTCTATTTTTGCGCTAATTGGAATAAAATTCTCATCATCAAAAGAATTTATTTTATCTTCTGCGACATTTGCCACATAAAGAATTGGCTTTGATGTCAGGAATTGCAAGCCTTTAGCGACTTTTTGTTCTTCATCTGTAAGTACGGCTTCTCTGGCCATCTGCCCTTCGGCAAGCACCGCGTATATTTTTTCTAGAGTAGCGAGTTTTACAAGCGCATCGCGGCTATTGCTATGAGCCTCGCGTTTGGCAGTCTCCAACATCTTTTCCGCGGTTTGTAAATCGGCTAAACATAATTCCGTAGCAATGGTTTCCATATCGCGTTTTGGATCAACACCACCGTCGACGTGAATAATATCTTTGTCTTCAAAATATCTGACGACTTCTAGGATGGCATCAACTTCTCGGATCTTTGCCAAGAACTGATTGCCCAAGCCTTCGCCTTTGTGGGCACCAGCAACAAGTCCAGCGATGTCGACGAACTCGATTGTTGTCGGGACGATTTTTTCTGATTTTTCTAATTCAGATAACTTGCGCAATCTTTCATCAGGGACAGAAACAACGCCAACATTTGGATCAATGGTGGCGAAAGGATAATTAGCTGCCTCGACTTTGCTTTTGGTTATAGCGTTGAAGAGTGTTGATTTGCCTACGTTCGGCAGGCCGACGATTCCGATTTGAAATGACATATATTTACTTCGAAATTATACAGGTCAGAGAGGGTTTTGGCTATTTGACTAAATCTAAAAAATAGGTGTAATATCCTTTTATGACCTGGTATGATTTGGGTCAGCCCCAAGTTGGGGTATCCAATTCTCAAGAGGAAATCTCAGAATGTCGACAATGACAGCAGTTAGCTCGTCCAGCTCGTCGTCGGTAGTGTCCTCGATCCACGTTCAGCCTTCCACTGGCGATAATAACCGCCTTGCGGTTGTGATGGATTTTTGCAAAAGGGCAATGGCAGGAATTAGGCCTGGTCTTATCAAGAACCCGGCGGTAGCTGCCTTCGCTCTGCGGAGCAAAGCGGACATGTACGAGCTTGATCGCTTACGTAAGGTGAGGGCCAACCTTCCAACCTCTCCTGCAGTGGTCATCATGCGTGTTTCGTCTTTTGACCACAACGATAACCTCGAGTTTGACTTGAGGGTATCAAATCCATCGAACAGGCTGGTCTTGCTACCTGCGGGTACTGTAACAATTACGTTCCAGCAGATGCTGGAATTCTCAGGCTTTCCCACCGTGAAAGCCTGATTGTCGACAAAACCAAACACGCCGCTACTCCTTTCTTCCAAGGGGTAGCGGTGTTCGGTTTTTAAGAGGTTTTTTGAGTTGCAGATAATCTTTGCAAATTGAACGATTCAAACATATAATTCCTTTATGAATATAGACCAAAGCATTTTCAAGGCATACGACATTCGTGGTATTTACCCTGAGCAGATTAATGAAGAATCCGCTTATGTATTAGGCAGAGCTTATGCCACGTTCTTTTTGAAATTTGAAAATATTATTGACATAGGCGTAGTTGAAAAGAAGCCGAAGATTGCCGTCGGTTCCGACATGCGTATTTCCAGTCCTTCTTTGAAAGCACAGCTTATTGCCGGACTTTTGGATAGTGGTTTGGACGTGGTTGATATCGGCTTGGTTTCCACGCCGACTTTTTATTACGCAGTGGCGAAGTTCGCTTTCGACGGGGGACTGACAGTTTCCGCTTCGCATAACCCAAAAGAATATAATGGTTTGAAGATAGTCAGACATAATGGAATTCCTGTGAGCAAGGACAGCGGTATTTTTGAAATACGCGACATCATTTTAAATGATACATTTGTAGAAAAATCTGCCGTACGTGGGAACCTCACAACGCAAACTAACATTGTCGATAATGAAGTCGTCGATCAGCTGACTGGTTTGGATTACAAAAAAATAAAACCATTCAAGATTATTATTGATGGTTCTAACGGTATGGGCTCAGTGGACATGGCAACATTGTTTTCTAAATTGCCATGTGAAGTCGTAAAAATGAACTTTGAACTTGATGGAACTTTCCCTGCGCACGGCGCTGATCCTATGAAGGCGGAAAATACGCAGGAGTTGCGAGATAGGGTTGTGGCGGAACATGCTGATTTAGGGATCGCACCGGATGGTGATGGCGATAGGATTTTCTTTTTTGATGAAAAGGGTGATTTGCTGCCGCAAGCAATATTACGGGGAATAATGGCTCAAATAGAATTGCGCGAACATCCTGGGGCGTTGGTTTGTTATGACATCCGTCCCGGTAGGATTACAAAAGATATGATTGATCAAGTTGGCGGTAAATCTATTGTCACCGCAGTCGGACATTCGATTATCAAAGAAGCGATGATAAAGAATGATGCGATATTCGGTGGGGAATCGTCCGGCCACTATTTTTATAAATTGCCTTATGGAACTTTTGAAGCGCCGATGATTCTCGTCGAGAAGTTCTTGGAATATATATCAGAACAGAATAAGCCTTTGTCGGAGATTGTCGCGCCATACAAAATATATTTTAATTCAGGAGAGATAAATACTGATGTCGGCAACGCCGAAGCTATTCAGGCGAAGATTACCGAAATTAAAAATAAATATTCTGATGGAGTGCAGACTTTTATTGATGGACTCACCGTCGAATATCCTGAATATTGGTTTAATGTTAGAGGATCAAATACCGAGCCGTTGATACGACTTACAGTAGAAGCAAAATCTGAAGAAGTCATGGAAGCGAAGCTTAAAGAAATTTTAGCGATAATACAAAGTTAATAAATGAACAAAAAACACGGCTTTATAAGCCGTGTTTTTTAACTGTCTAAATTTACAATAATCCAATTGCTTGTTTGACTTCTTCTAATGTAGCCCTTGCTCTACTTTTGGCTTTTATAGCTCCTTCTGCGAGTACGCTTAGTACTTGGTCTGGATGATTCAACAATTCGGCACGTTTTTCCCTGAACAGAGCAAAATATTTGATAATATCTTCTGATAGCGTCTCTTTAAGTTCGGAATATTTTATCGTTCCATTTTTTATTTCTGATCGGAAGTGCTTAACGGCTTCTTCATCTCCGAACTGTTCTAACAAAAGCAAAAGATTCTCTACGCCAGGCGCATTGCCATCTGCCGCCGTTGCGGTCACCGCTTTTTTGATTTTACGTCTGATCTCTTCTGGCGAATCGGAAATTAACAATGCTTCATCTCCGGTCTTACTCATCTTTTTTTCTGGATCGGTCAGACTTTTTATTCTCAGAGCTTTCTCATTTGTTACGGCCTTAGGAAGAGGGAATATCTCGCCGAATCTATTGTTAAACTTTTTTGCGATCGTTCTGGTCAATTCCATATGCTGCAACTGGTCTTCACCTACAGGAACGCCATAAGGCTTGTACAAAAGGATATCTGCGGCCATGAGTACAGGATAATTCAAAAGTCCGGAATTTATATTTTCGGTCTTTGTGGAAGAGGATTTGTCTTTGAACTGTGTCATTCTTTCAAGCTCACCAAGTGGAGTGATGCAATTCAGAATCCATGCCAATTCAGTGTGTTCGGAAACCTGTGATTGCAAAAACAAAGTGCACTTTTCTGGATCTAAACCTAAAGCTAAATAGTCGACGGCAATATTCAGAGCATTTTTCAATTGTTCTGCCGGCTCAAAAGGCGTAGTCAAAGAATGCAAATCGGCAATGAAGAAAAAACATTCATTGTCTTCTTGCAATTCAATGAATTGCTTCATGGCCCCAAGGTAATTGCCGATATGTGGCGTACCTGAAGCCCTTATTCCCGCTACAATTGTCTTATTAATCTTTTGCATAAAAGTAGTATACCACAATCTATCTTTTCCCAATCGTTATCTTTAAGATATCCTAAACCCAGTAAGTAAAAGCTGATACTCTCAGACTCGGTCACAGTGTATTACTCCCAATCAGTCTGCGGTACCCGTTTGCGGTTTTACTCCTTCAGGGACTTAACCCAAATCCCTTTCAGGAGTAAAACACGCAAACATCCCCAGACTGATTGGAATTAAGTATTTCTAAGGTCTTCGAGTACCACTTTTACTTACTGGGTTATTTATATATAACTATAACGATTGGAAAGATTAGCTAAAACTAAATCCCAATCAATCTGCAGTATCAAAAGAAAAAGGTCTTTATACAGTCGTGTACGCGCAGGGGAGAACTTCTTCTACAGCTTGCGACGCCCTCGGAGCGTGGTGTTGCTGTAGAAGAAGTCCTACCCGAGCAAGACACGACTGTATAAAGACCTAATATTAGTACTGCGGACTGATTGGGAGAATAATAGACAATTTAAAACTCCTAGAAATTAATCTAGGAGTCTTAATGTTAAACCTCGATTACGACTGGCAGAATCATCGGTTTGCGTTCGGTCTTTTGGTAAAGATAATCGCCGACCTGATCACGGACAGTCTGTCGGATTAATGTGTAGTTAGCTTCTGACTTGCTCTTGCTCTCGAAAAGTTTTCGCACTTCGTGCTTAACCTCGCGAATAAGATCATCGGAGCCCTTCATATAAATGAATCCTCTAGAGATGATTTCCGGTTGGCTCAAAAGCTTTCCGGTCTTGCGGTCGACAGTGACTATGATCACAAACATACCGTCTTCGGCCATGACCTGGCGGTCCTTGATGACGACTTCGCCGACATCTCCGACTCCGAGTCCGTCGATAAAGAGATAACCGGTTTGAATATGCGGATCTACAAGTTTACCGATTTGCGCGGAATTGAATTCTACGGCTTGTCCGTTATCTAGAATGAAAATATTTTCATCTGGTATCTTCAGCATCTTAGCCAACTCGGCGTGAGCCACAAGCATGTGGTGCTCTCCGTGAATAGGCATAAAATATTTTGGCTTGGTCAAAGCGATCATCAGTTTCAAATCTTCTTGCTTTGCGTGTCCAGAAGTGTGGATGTCTAAATTTTGATAATAAAGAACTTTTGCACCTTCGCGTGTTAAGTTGGATAAGACCGAAGATATAGCTCTTTCATTTCCTGGAATAGGGGATGAAGAAACGACAACGGTATCGCCCTTCTTTATTTTTATAGTCTTGTGCTCACCGCGCGCAATGCGTGACAAGGCGGCTGACTCTTCTCCTTGTGAGCCGGTCGTCAAAACGACGATGCCCTTTTCAGGATATTTTTTAGCCATTTCTGTCTTGATGATCAGCTTAGGATCCATTTTTAAGTATCCTAATGACAAAGCGATTTCAATGTTGTTGATCATGCTTCGTCCAGTGACTATAACCTTGCGGTTATACTTCATCGCTGAATTAAAGACTTGCTGTACGCGAGAAATCAACGTCGAGAATGTCGCGAAGATAATTCTGCCCTGAGCTTCGGCAAAAATCCTATCGATAGTTTCAGAGAGCTCTCTCTCGGAAGTTGAATAGCCAGGTTTGGTCGCGTTCGTCGAGTCGGACATAAGCATCAATACGCCTTCGCTGCCATATAGAGCGAGCTTGTCGAATTCTGTTGGCCTGTCGTCTACAGGAGTGTGGTCGAACTTCCAGTCAGTGGCATAAATAACCAATCCGACAGGAGTGCTGATAGCAATACCTACGCCGTCAGGAATGTTGTGGTTGATGCGGAAGAAACGAATCGTAAAATTACCGAGTTTCAATACGTCATCTTTTTGGAACGTGTTTATCTTGCTTCGTCCCAACAAATTGAATTCTTCCAAACGCTTTTTGATCAATCCTGCTGTTAAAGGCATTGTGTAAATTGGAGGATCGCCAAGTTTTGGCAAGATGTAAGGGATTGCACCGATGTGGTCCAAGTGACCGTGAGTCACGATGACACCGCGGATACGCTTTTTGTTTTGTTCCAGCCATTGAGTGTCTGGAATGATGTAGTCGATTCCCGGCATGGTTTCGTCTGGAAATGCCAGACCCATGTCAATGATGATAAGATCATCGCCGTATTCAAACACGGTCATGTTCTCACCGATTTCTTCCACTCCTCCCATAGGGATGACGCGCAAATTTACGCGTGACGAAGTGAACTGGCTGGTAGTTGCCACTGGTTTTAATTTTGGAGTCTGGATTGCTGACGCAGAATTATCCGCGAGGGAACTAGTCGGAACGACCACTGGTCTTGTCGGCTGAATTCTAGAAGGAAGTGGACTCCTTTGAGGAGGGTAGTTCCTAATTGGTCGCTGTGCCGCAGCGTGCTGACCTTCACCATGTGATGGTGTTGAAGGCTGTGCAGAAGGTTTGCTTCTGAGCATAATTAAAAAATCTTTCTAATCCGGTATTCCGTAATCGGATTTTTAAAATAATATTTGTAATGGTTTTTGTAAGTTTTAGCTCGAAATTAAATTTCTCGAGACTTCAAAAATATTTGTTTCCTGAATTTAAAAAGGAAAACTAACGGAACGTTTTCTATATAGTAACCTATTTATATAAACTTGTCAATGCGAATTTGTAAGTTTCTCCAAATCAGTCAGCTGTATCAACTAGATCTTTATCGGTCGTTTTTTGCTCAGGTAGGACTTTGCATAGCACCACCACCTGCACTTCATGGGCGTCGCAAACGCTAATTGACATATATGCATTTATATGGTATTATACAAATGCCAAGATATTTTTGGCATATCAACAAGGAGGGTATTATGCCCAATGTTGTAATAACATCTGAACGTAAAGCAGGAATGGCGATTCTCCTTCTTCGCGTAATCATTCGCGAAAAGGGGTTTCTTTTTAACCGTTCTGAGCTTAAGAGATATATCTGCGGCTTTGCCAAAGAAACTGGATTAAACATAGAGGAAGTGACAGCTTACTACGAAGAAGAAATTCGGTTGGCTGTCGACGAAATGTTTGGCAGTCCAACGGGTATTAAAAGTGCTGGAGTATTCGTGTCAAATGGGCATATCACAGAATAGGTAGGCTTTCACCTCTCTGTGTTTAACAAGGCACCCAGTGCTCGCGCGCTGGGTGTCTTTCATTTATATATAAATTATAAGTAGTTAATTCCACGAAGTTCAATAAATATTCCTCAAAAGCGCAATAAAATATGTTTATGTAATACAAAAACAAAACCCTTTCCGGGTGACGCTGGATGGAGACCTTAGAAGCTAACACAATTTAATCTCATGGGATGTCTAATCTATGTTCCGAGGGTACGGCGAAATAGAATTAAAGCAGCACCCTATTGGTCTGGGGATGTTTGCGTGTTTTACTCCTGAAAGGGATTTGGGTTAAGTCCCTGAAGGAGTAAAACCGCAAACGGGTACCGCAGACCAATAGGGTGCTAGATAAACTATATTTATTTGGTGCCTTCGGGGAGATTTGAACTCCCACGGGATTACTCCCACACGTACCTGAAACGTGCGCGTATACCAGTTCCGCCACGAAGGCTCGGGGCAGTCGTCACAATAAAGTCTATTTCCAAACTCGCTTGGTATCTACATACCAATGCACTATATCATAAAATCTATCCTCAGGATTTGCAAGTTGATTGATACTTAATCCTTTAATCTCTGCGCGCATAGCGTATGTAAATATTGGCCTAACCAGGAATACTGCAGGGGCATCTACCAACAGTGTTTGCTGGAATTTTGAATAATTCTGAATCCTGATATTCGTATCTAAAGTATTCCGTCCTGCTGCCATGATCTTGTCAGCGGAAGTATTCTTATACTCAGATAAATTCAAACCTGGATTTAAAGATTGTGAGGATTGCCAAAATATAAACGGATCAGGATCGTATCCTGTATTCTCAGAGAATAATAAAGCATCATAAGATCTGTTACTTATCGCTGTTGCTAGATCAGTAGTCGTTAAAGTTTTTATAGAGACATTTGCTCCGATCTTCGCCCATTGTTCTTTTAGGGTTTGAGCGGTTTGAGAATTCAATAAAAAATTATTTGTAGTGATAGTGAAAGCCAATTGCACTCCGTTTTTTGAACGCATTCCAGTTGAGGCATCTTTGACCCACTTGGCTTGATCCAAAGTCTGGTTTGCGGCATCGACATCATACGAATTTATTTTTTCCACTGCAGGATTATATCCAAGCTGTTGTGGAGCAAAGGGTCCATATGCTGGATTTGCGTTTCCGGAATAGTCTTGTGTGATTATCTCTTGACGATTAGTAGCTTGAGTCAAAGCTGTGCGTACTGCAAAGTCTCCCAAAGCTTTTGCGCTTCCGTTCGTATTGAAAAATGCGGCAAGATACGAATATGTGGAAATCTGATTGAGCGACAGGTTGGTTGCCGGTTGGAAATGCTCATTTTGGTCAAAGGGTGTATATCCGAAGCCTTCGATTTCCTTACTATGCAAAGCTAAAAGAGCTGACTTCTGGTCCGGGTAAAAATGTATTTCTAGATTATCGATATAAGGGCGGCCTCCAGCATAATTCTTGAAGGATGAAAACATATAGCTCTTGATTCCACCTGATGAATCCCTGCTGACTTCTTTTGCGACGAACGGCCCGCTACCGATAGGGGCGAGGTTTAAGGGATTTTTTGTAAAATCCGAAGGAGCGATATTTGCCCATAGATGTTTTGGCAGAATGCCGATAGTAAAGTTCGTTACAAAAGGTGCAGAAATATCCGGGTTATCGAATTCGACTGTTGTATCATCAATTTTCTTAACGATAGTGTTCTGCCAGTTTTTTAAAAATGGACTTTGATATGCTGGATTTTGGATAGTCTGTATCGTAAAAATAATATCATCGGCAGTTATCTTTTGTCCGTCCTGCCAAGTCAATCCAGGTTTTAACTTAATCGTGAATTGTCTTTGACTAGCAGAGACAATTGGTTGTGATGCAGCTAGATCGGGAACAAAATTTCCTTGATCGTCATATTTATATAATCCGGAATAGGCGAGTCGGCTCAAATCTTTGTCGGTTTGGGTTTGTGCTAATAAAGGGTTTATATATGAGGGTTCTCCGACTACGCCTTCGGTATATACTCCTCCATGTTCAGGAACAACCTTTGTGTGGTTTGTATACCAATGTCCCAGGATAAAAATAAAATCAGCTATAAATATAAAAAACAATAGAGCAACAGACCATCGCTCTATCTTCTTCATTCTTTTCCAAATTTTAGTTGCGTCTGTTAACTGAAGAAAACGCAGCATTGATAGGCTACGTTTCAACTTCGCAAATTCTTCTTTTATTCTTTGTAGAATATTTTGCACGTTAGGCTTTACTGCTCAAAACAGCAGCGAGGCTCAATCCGACAAAAACAATTGCTAATACTATCGTGGCGTAAAAAAGCCATTTCTCAAAACCACGTTTGGTGCGATATATCGCACCGCTACCGCCGAAGACGTTTGAAAGTCCTGCACCACGGTTTTGTGAGAGTATGGCAGCAACCAAAATTGCGCCTACCGCAAGCTGTATTAGTTCTAAAATCTTAGTAGTATGGGACATATCCAGGAGTATAGCAAATGCCTTTGTACTGGTAAAGCCCTAGAATACAGGTCTTTTTAAGGAAGTTATTCTCCCAATCAGTCTGCGGTATCAACATTAGTCTTTATTAGTCCTGGCTTGCTCGGATCTTTTCAATCGTTATCTTAAAGATATCCTAAACCCAGTAAGTAAAAGCTGATACTCTCAGACACGGCCAAAGCCCTTCTTCCAATCAGTCTGCAGTACTAATATTAGGTCTTATACAGTCGTGTCTTGCTCGGGTAGGACTTCTTATGCAGCAACACCACGCTCGAAGGGTCTCGCAAGCTGCATAAGAAGTTCTCCCCTGCGCGTACACGACTGTATAAAGACCTTTTTCTTTTGATACTGCAGACTGATTGGAATTTAGTATCGCCAAGGAGCCTTTGAGTATCACTTTTACTTACTGGGTTATTTGTATATTCCTATAACGATTGAAAAGATTAGATCCAAACTAAGTCCCAATCAGTCTGGAATATAAAAGAAAAGCCTTTATCAGTCGTGAACGCGAAAGGGAGTTCTCTATATACAGCTTGCGACGCCCTCGGAGCGTGGTGTTGCTGTATAGAGAGAAGTACCTTGAGCAAGGCACGACTGATAAAGACCATATTGATACCGCAGACTGATTGGGAGAATAAGGTCTGGCCAAACATAATCTTTTACAAATTGCTTTTGATGACTTTGGATAGTGATGCGCCTACAAGATTTTGCAATTCTTCTATGGGGGCGGATTTTATTTTGGAGACTGAACCGAACTTTTTTAGTAAGAGTTTCTTTTTTGCTGGGCCGATGCCTGGAATTTCATCTAATGCTGATTTGTAAGCTGCCTTAGATCTTAGACTCCTATGGAAAGTAATCCCGAATCGGTGCGCTTCGTCACGTAGTCTTTGCAATAGCTGTAAAGCATAATTTGATTTCGGCAAAAGTATAGGGTCTTCTTTATCTGGTACGAATATTTCTTCTTCTCTTTTTGCCAATCCGATTACGGCAATATTGTCTAAGTGGTACATGTTCAAGACTTCGACAGCTACGCTGAGTTGTCCTTTGCCGCCGTCTACTACCAACAAATCAGGATAATTCCATCTTGGCGCGTCTAATGGATTTTCCGGTGGACGGAAGCGGCGAGTGAGTGCTTCGCGCATCATTGCAAAATCGTTCGGCTCGCCGCTGATTTGCATCTTGAATTTTCTGTATTCTGACTTTTTTGGTTTGGCGTTTTCAAAAACGACCATGCTTGCGACCGCATTTGTACCTTGTGTGTTTGAGATGTCAAAGCATTCCAATCTCTGAGGTTGTTCCGGCAAATGGAGAATGGCTGCAAGTTCGCCTAAGGCTAAATTGGTGCGAGAAAGTTCTGTGGCTTTTTCTGAAATCCATTGTTCATAAAACTCCTGCGCGTTTTTGGCTCCTAACTTGATAAGCTGGTTATTCTTCCCGCGAAGAGGTTTATCTATAGCCACTCCGACTGTCGTTTTTAATATAGCGAGATCTTCGGGAATTTCTTGAACAAAGATTTCTTTTGGTCTGTTTATTAAAGTTTGCCCTAAGCTGCTGGATGTACCGGTTTTTAAAGCGTTTTTTATGTCTGCACCTGGAAGATAATAGTTTTCGATGGAGGCTTTGACGATTTCTCTCTCTGAAGCTTCTTTTGTCCCTTCAAGAATAAAATTATTCTTGTCCATGAGTTTGCCGTTGCGAATAGAAAAAATATTTACAGCGGTTTGCTCGTAAGCTTGAAAGAAAGAAATAAAATCCCAATCGACTTTTTTGGCGAACATCACTTTTTGGCGTTCCTCGATGACTTCGATAGACCTAACTTTATCCCGAGCTTGAGCGGCTGCTTCGAAATTCTTTTCTGCCGCCGCTGATCGCATTTGTTTTTGCAAATCTTTTTTGACCTCAAAAATATTTCCAGCGAGAAATAACTCTATCCTATGCAAATAGTTCAGGCGATATTCTTCTAAAGAAATCTGTCCGATGCAAACTCCGGGGCAGCGATGTAGATGATAATAGAAACATGGGCGGTTGCTGATTTTTGTGTTTGCGCAATATGAAAAGATATATCTGATGATTCTCAGGGTCTCCCTGACTTTTTGGCCGGAGGTGTAAGGGCCAAAATATTTTGCTTTGCCTGTACTGTCTGGATTGCGCACGGTGTAGATTTGAGGAATCTCGCTTTCGTAATCGATTTTGATGAAAAGATAATTCTTATCGTCTTTGAGTTTGATGTTGTACTTTGGACGGAAGCGTTTAATCAGATTATTTTCGAGAATCAAAGATTCCGCTTCGCTGTCAGTGATGATATGTTCCAGAGATACTGCGTCTGAAATCAAAAAAGGGATTTGTGGTCTGTTGTCTGCGTCTGGGCGGAAATATTGAGAAACCCTGCTGTGCAAGTCATTGGCTTTGCCCACATACAAAATAGAACCGTCTGCATCTTTAAAGATGTATACGCCGGGCTGGTGAGGTAACGAAGATAATGCTTTTTTTTGCAGTACTGAATTCATATATGCATTTTATCTATTAAATTGTAAAAAAGTAAGGGGTGGGACCAGGTACGGGGTCAGACCCCGTACCTGGTCCCTACACAAAACACAATAAAATTAGGTTATTAATGGACTATTGGCCTCGCGGGTGTGTACTTGACAAATATTATAATTTATGACAATATGTTTGGTCTTGCGAAGATCGGATTATTTGCGAAAATATTACAAATAATCCGATCTTCGAAAGAAGAAAATCTGAAAATGGAGGATTTACAAATGCGTTTTGCAAGGTTTTCCACCCTTATTACGTTGACCGCAGTAGTTCTGGCTGGTTGTACTGGTTGCCATCAGCAGATTAACCAAATTACTGCACAACAGGCGCTGACTGCAACCACAAAGGCCTCAGCACTCCTGCACGACATTGACAATCTGTCCGATGGCGTGAAAGCAGAGGACTACAAGCAGCAGATTCTCGATCAACTGTACGCGGTCAATGGCAATCTCACTTCAATTGGATCGAGTATCACAGAAATCGATCAGAAGATTAAGAATGCCTGGTACCGCGACGCAACCAAGCAGCTGGCAGACCTGCGTCAGCCATCAGCCGAAATCAGCCGTGGGGAGAGTCTGAGGCAGGCCTTTCTTACAGCTCAAAGGAAATCTGGCCAGCCTCTGTCCGCTTACGGTGTTAATGAGCAGAAGCTCAGTGGTCTTGTGGCCAGGTATTACCTCGTAGGTGCCAAAAAGCAGGGCGTCACGTTGACTCCTGCGGACTACCATGCTGCCGGCTTGCCGGTAACCAAAGAGCTGGTGGTTAAATATCAACGACCTGCAAAACTCACGCATAAAACGAAGTCCACCAGGAAGAGCAAGTAGCTTACTTCTGGCGGAGTAAAATTTGAGGGGCCGGGATTATTTCTCGGTCCTTTTTTGTTGCACTTAATTGCTGAACTCACGTTCTCGTCAGTTCTAATCCAAAATGCAACATTTCTTAGTCTTGTTGAGCTATTGACAGGATTAGCTATTTGTGGTACTCTACCTAGTCAATCCGAAAGGGTTGATTGCACCATAAAAACCAAATTCAGTTTTGAAAGGTTAATACCATGGCCGCTGCAATCGCAAATACGTTCGCAAGTTTGTCGCAGATCGTCAATGTTGAGGCCCTTCCCACCTTCGATCCAACGAAGCAGATTCATGAAGTTGAGAAGAGGACTCACCGCAACCGCCGCAGCACCCATCAGGTCGCGCCGGCTCAGGCAGTGACCGTGGTGGAACCGAAGGAGCCGGCCGCAGCGCCAGTCGAAGAGATTGTGCCTGACGGTATGGTCACGATTGCTGATGCGCGCAAGCATGTTCACGGGCTGACCACAGCTCGCGACCAGCGCTTGGGCGTCTATGTAGACGGCAGGCCGCGCTACGAAGCTCTTGTCAGTTTTCTGCAGTCCAACCCGAAGCTCGTGACAGAGCTTGGTCAGGATTTGCTCGACAACCATACCCTCTTTACACTCATCAATCATGACGTGAAGGCAGGGCGGTTGAGCAAGCGGAAGCAGTTTGTTCCGTTGGAGAAGATGACCGAGATGAGTCAGGTGGTCAATGCGACCGAGCACGCTTTCTACACGTTACAGGTCGAGATTCTGACCAAGCGTGCGGAACAGCTGCAGAGGACCTACGCATTCGTGCGTGAGACCATGACTGGCGAGGAAATGCATGTCGTCGCCTGTCTTATCTCGGCCGCGGGTCGCGCACTCAACCTCTTCAGGGCGACCATGCGTGCAAAGCGGCCGTTGACGGCAACTTCCAAGGCCTATCTGGCCGCGGAAGAAGCCTTCAAGGCCCTCGCGTACGCGCTGCCCTGGCCCGAGAAGAACGATTTCTCGGCCAAGAAGCCGATTCTCTAAACCCGCGCAAAAACAAACACACGCCAACAGCCAACAAGGCCGCCGCGCCAAGCCTAAGGAGGGCTATCAAAATAGTGCGAACCAAAAAGCATTAGTGAGAAGAAAACTCACAGCCAAAAAAGTTCCGGTAGAGTGTCCGCCGCAAAGTGACACACCCGAAAGGGCAAGAGCTCAGTTCATTACGAACTGAGCTCTTTTGCTTTTTGTACGCATTTTATCTGTCAGCGACCCTTGACCTTTCATTGACTTTATGATTACAATTCCTTGCACTTGTTTGGGAATTTTTCAGTTCTAATTTACATACATATATGATAAAAATACGCGGAGCTAAACAGCATAATTTAAAAAATATTGATTTGGATTTACCGCGTAATAAACTAATCGTTTTTACCGGTTTATCCGGTTCGGGAAAATCCTCTTTGGCTTTTGATACGATTTACGCCGAAGGGCAGAGGCGCTACGTGGAATCTCTTTCGGCGTATGCCAGACAATTTTTAGGCTTGATGGATAAACCAGACGTCGAAAGTATAGAAGGTCTCTCTCCGGCGATTTCTATAGATCAAAAATCCGCATCGCACAATCCGCGTTCAACAGTAGGTACCGTCACCGAAATCTATGACTACCTTCGTCTTTTGTATGCGCGTGTCGGCGTTCCTCATTGTTACGTTTGCGGCAAAAAGATTTCTGCTCAAACCGTTACGCAGATGGTCAATCAGCTGATGGATTTGAAGGCCGGAACAAAAATCATCATCATGGCTCCTTTCGTCAAAGATCAAAAAGGGGAACACAAACATGTCTTTGAAGAAATTCGCAAAGCCGGATTCGCTCGTGTACGCGTAGATGCAACCGTCATGGATTTGACCGAAGCACTCGCTTTGAATTTAGATAAGAAGAAAAAACATTCTATAGATGTGGTTGTTGATCGCGTCACAGTTGAAGCGGAGAGTCGCTCGAGAATCGCAGATTCTTTGGAAAAGGCTTTGGACATCGGAGATGAGTCGGCGATAGTCTTCAATGCTGACGCAGGCAAAGAAAGCCTTATGTCGCAAAAGTTCGCCTGTCCTTTGGGGCACATGAGCATGCCTGAACTTTCGCCACGCAACTTTTCTTTTAATTCTCCGCATGGAGCATGTCCTTTGTGTACCGGTTTAGGCACGCGTTTGGAAATTGTTCCTGATTTGGTCATACCGAACAAACGTTTGACTCTTGCCGAAGGAGCGATTCGCCCTTGGAGCAAGACTACTTCGCGCATGTCTTGGTACACGAGGATGTTACAAGCTGTCGCTGACGAGTATGGTTTCTCTATGAATACGCCGATTAAGGATATGCCAAAGAAGTATTTGGATGTAATCATGAACGGCACTGGCGAAAAGAAAATCAGCGTAGAACATGGCAGCAGGGAATATGATTATGAATTTGAAACTGTCTTTGAAGGAATTATTCCAAATCTTGAAAGACGTTATCGCGAGAGTGACTCTGATTATATGCGCAATGAGATCGAGAATTATATGCGCATTGTTGAATGTCCAGCTTGTCATGGGAAACGCCTGAAGCCAGAAGTTTTAGCTGTGACTGTTGCTGACAAATCCATTGTCGATGTGTCGGATTTGGCAGTCGATGAAGCTCGAAAGTTTTTTGATGGTCTGAACGCGCAGCTTTCGGAAAAAGACAAAAAAATAGCTAAACAGATCTTGAAAGAGATTACTGCCAGGTTAGTCTTCTTAATTGATGTCGGTTTGAGTTATCTGACCATCGATCGTAATGCCGATACTTTATCTGGTGGAGAAGCACAACGTATTCGATTGGCGACTCAAATTGGTTCAGGTCTGACAGGTGTTTTGTATATTTTGGACGAACCTTCTATCGGTTTGCATCAGCGCGATAACGATAAGCTCTTAAAAACTTTAAAAAGTTTGCGCGATCTCGGGAACACTGTGATTGTCGTTGAACACGATGAAGATACAATCAACGCCGCGGATTGGGTGGTTGATATCGGACCCGGTGCTGGCAAACATGGCGGAGAAGTGATTGCCGAAGGAACTCCTACACAAATCGCAAAGAATAAAAAATCCATTACCGGAAGGTATCTTTCTGGTGCGGAAAAAATCGACATTCCAAAACGCCGCCGTCCAGGAAATGGCCGCAAGCTTAGTATTATCGGCGCTTCAGAGAATAATTTGAAGAACATAAACGTTGATATTCCTTTGGGAAAATTTGTCGCGCTGACCGGCGTCTCCGGTTCAGGAAAATCAACTTTGATGAATGAAATTTTGGCAAAGGCTTTGTCCAAGCATTTTTACGATTCCAAAGATGAACCTGGTAAATACAAAAAGATCACCGGCATGGAGCACATCGATAAGATCATAAATATCGACCAGTCTCCAATCGGTCGTACTCCGCGCTCCAATCCAGCAACATACACCGGTTTGTTCACATATATAAGAGACTTGTTTGCTTCTATGCCTGAAGCAAAGGTTCGTGGCTATCAGTCTGGACGTTTCTCTTTTAACGTCAAAGGCGGTAGATGCGAAACTTGTGGCGGTGATGGTGTGATTCAAATCGAAATGCATTTCTTGCCGGATGTCTATGTTGTTTGTGAAGAGTGCCATGGCAAGCGCTATAATCGCGAAGCGTTGGAGATACATTATAGAGGCAAAGACATTTCCGAAATTTTAGCGATGACCGTTGATGAAGCCAGAGATTTCTTCAAACATATTCCATCGGTCTTTAGAAAATTAGATACATTGTCAGAAGTCGGTTTGGGCTACATGCAACTTGGACAGCAAGCGACAACTCTATCCGGTGGGGAAGCCCAGCGCGTAAAATTGGCAACGGAATTATCTAGAACGTCTACTGGTAAAACTTTATACATTCTTGATGAGCCGACAACCGGTTTGCATTTTGCCGATGTAAAAAGACTCCTTAGTGTTTTAAGTATGCTTGTAGAAAAAGGAAATACAGTTCTGGTCATTGAACATAATCTGGATGTGGTAAAGAGCACGGACTGGGTTATCGATCTTGGACCGGAAGGCGGAAGTAAAGGCGGAGAAGTTGTCGCCGTTGGCACACCTGAAGAAGTTGCAGTAATGAAAAAGAGCTACACTGGCCAATATTTGAAAAAAGTCCTGGCTAAATAGTTGAGGTCTGACCCCACCCCCAAACCATCCTTCAAAACACCTTAATTCTATTGGCTTTTATGACACCTAAATTGGGGTCAGGTACGGGGTCTGACCCCGTACCTGACCCCAATAAAAATAGGCTATAATAAGGCTAGATTAATTTATTTTTACATGAGAAAAATCATAGATAGGGTAAAGGGGTTTATTCAGAAGCATCCGAATTATTCCGCAGCGGCGATACTAGGAATATTGGTTCTGATTTTTGTTTCGCCATCGTTCTTTCAAGGCCGCTTCCTGGCTCCGGTGAATACTTTCAGTTTCATTGCTCCATATCTCGACATCACCACCCAGATGCTCCCTTGGAACCATCTGTCCGCGGAAATTATTCACAGCGGGCATTTTCCTTTTTGGAATATCTTTTCGGGCAATGGTTTGCCGTTGATGGCAAACATGCAGTCAGCGATTTTCTTTCCGCTGACTTGGCTTTTTTATATCTTCAAAATGCGTTTGGCCTTGGTGCTGTATAGTTTTTTGAAACTTTGGCTCATGGGCATGTTCACATTTTTATATCTGAGAGAATTAAAATTGAGTTGGTATCCTTCTTTAATAGGGTGTGTACTTTTTGCTTTTTGTGGAGCGAATGTAATTTGGTTCTTGTGGCCTTTGACAAGTGTAATACTCATCTTGCCTTTGAGTTTTCTGTTGTTAGAAAAATACTTCAATACGAGGAATATAAAGTTCGCCTTGCTCTTGGCGCCCGTGACAGCTTTGGGTCTGTTCGCCGGTCATCCACAAACCTTCTTTTATATTTTTATGGCAATCGCTGCCTATACGATCTTTAAGTCATTCAGTAGTGGTAGCAACTGGAAAAAATCCATTCTCCATTGTGTGATGTTCGGCGCGATTTATTTGTTAGGCTTAGTCATTTCAGCTGTTGCCGTTCTGCCTTTTTTGGAATATCTAAAACTCAGTGCCAACTTAGATTATCGAGCTGGTTTTGCGGAGAATCCTTTCTTCTTACCGAAGTCTTTGTTCTTGGCGAATTTGATTCCTGATTTTTATGGAAATACAGGAATCAGGAATTTTAGCTATTTACTGGTTCCAAATTATGGAGAGTTGGCTTTAGGCTATATCGGTTTAAGCGGTTTCGTTCTCAGTCTTTTTGCTTTCGGAAAAAAAATGAGCAAGACCGTTATATTCTTTGCTATCACGGCAATATTATGTTTAGCACTCGTATATCACGCGCCGATAATCTATCACCTCATTAATAAACTTCCTGGTTTCAGTTTGAATTATAATAACCGTTTATTATATCTCTGGGCTTTTTGCCTCAGTATTCTGGCGGCAATAGGTCTAGAAAAACTTTTGAAAGGCGAAGTCAATAAAAAACAATTCAATTACACATGGGCTGGCTTTGCGTTTTTTGCGGCAATCTTGATTTTAATAAATCGTTTAGTGACGCGCTCATGGCATTTTGCAAATAATTTAAGTTGGCACACGGTGAACATCTGGCAGATCATAATGATTGTCGCGTTTGTAATTAACCTCGCTTTGGCTTATTGGCTGATCAAAAAAGTTTCTCAAAAAAAATATTTGATTTGGTTCTTCGCATTGGTTGTTGTCGAAGTCGTTATTCATGGAATGTTTTTTATCAGGACTTCGACACCCGCAAACTTTTATCCTTCGACACCCGCATTTGAATATCTGCAGTCGCAATACCCGAATGGGAATTACAGGACGTTCACTTATGGCGATAACCTTTTGCCAAATATCGGAACATGGTACCACATCGATGAGATTAACGACCACGATACTATCTACTTAAAGAGCAACAAGCTCTTAAAGCAATCAGTGGCGAATTATAATTATTCTCCGGAATACACTTTTGACGAACCGAATCTTAATACTTTGAGATTTTTAAGCGTAAAATATTTGTTGTATCCGGTCAAAGAAGGTGATGCTATTCTGCAGAAATATCCGAATGATTTGCAATTGGCATATCACGACAATAGCTATGATGTTTTGACTTTAAATAATGTTTTGCCAAGAGCATATTTGATTTCAGCTTCTGGTTCAACGGATCTGATAAATAAACTGCAGAGCTTGATGAAGGATCCAAACAGCCAATCAATAACTCCTGTGAATAGTTTTGATTTAAATGAAGACGGTACGGAAACTATAAATTATGATTCTGCTAATAGTAATTATCTGATTACTTCTGATAATTACTATCCTGGATGGGTCGCATCTACTGGCACTGTCCAAGACATTCTAGGTTTGCGCGCAGTACAGATAAACTCAGGACAGGGGACAACCGTTATTTCTTATCACTCAAATACCTTTAAAACAGGATTAGAAATCACTGTGGCAGGTTTGGTCGTATTATGTGCACTTTTCCTAATCGTATAGAATATAAAAATCAATAAAAAGAGCTTGGAAAATCCAAGCTCTTTTTATAGAAATACTTAATCCCAATCAGTCTGCAGTATCAAAAGAAAAAGGTCTTTATACAGTCGTGTACGCGCAGGGGAGAACTTCTTATGCATCCACCTTATGAGTATATTCCAATGGCACAGGTACGTTTGCGTGTTTTACTCCTGAAAGGGATTTGGGTTAAGTCCCTGAAGGAGTAAAACCGCAAACAAGTACCTGTGCCATTGGAATCAAATTAGCACTTGACAGTACCGAGTGCTAATTTGTATTATATTTATGTTAGCAGTCGGAGGTAAAAAGTGCTAATGGATCGACTAATATTCATCAGCAGAAAACAAATGAAGCTACACCTAAAAAAAGAGCTTACTAAAGAGAAAAAATCGACAAACGCAAAGGTTGCCGATGTTGTCTCCAAAAAGACTGAGAACTCAAAGTTCCAGCCAACATACAGGCAGGCACAGATTCTAGCGGCTATAGTCAGGGAATATTCAGGTTCAGCTGAACCTGTCGGTTCCGCGGAGATAACCGAAAAGTACAAACTTAAGGTTTCGCCGGCGACTATCCGCAATGAAATGGCCGCGCTGGAACGAGCGGGTTTAATCGAACAGCCACACACATCCGCTGGGCGAGTACCTACCGACAGAGGATATCGCTACTTCGTGAATGAGCTTATGCATCATGTAGCCATTTCTGCCAAAGAGCAGCAGGAACTCAGAGAGCAACTCTTAAAGTTGCAAGACCAAAATAAATTGCTCGGACAAGAAATCAGCAAGAGCCTAGCAAGACTGATTGCTGACAAGACTGATCAAGCCGCGTTTACTCTTTTACCGGAAGAAAATTCCGCTGCCGGACTCACAAATATCTTTACACATCCGAATGCCGAGAGAAAAGAATTATTAGGTGTTGTCGAATTTTTTGAGAACATCGATGAGTATTCAGACAAGATGCTCGCCAAATTCTTGAAGGATTCGCCAGAGACATTGATCGGTCAGGAACATAACCTTCCGCAGATATCCAATTATTCAATGGTTGTTTCTAAGGTCAAACTGCCGTCAGGCAAAGAGGGTGTAATAGGAATTGTTGGACCGAAATCAATGAAGTACGAAAAAAATATCAGCTTGCTCGAATACATAGCCAAGCTTTTATCCGGCGGTTTACTACTCGCCCTTCTTATACATATAAAATAATTTTTTAGGAGAAATTATGAATCAAGATAACGAAGAACTTTTACAAAGCGGTACGGACGATCCGCAATTAGCGAACACCTCTAATTCCGGAGACTCAGACGACATACAGGATGAGCTAAAAAAAGCCATCGCCCAAGCTGAAGAAAATCTTGGCGGTTGGAAGAGGACACAGGCTGACTTTGAAAATTACCGCAAACGCAAAGACAGCGAAAGTATGGAATGGATGAGTATTGGCAAACAGAAAGCTTTTGAATATCTGCTTCCCGCAATCGATTCGCTCTGGCAAGCATTGACCTATGCTCCGCAGATAGAGGATCCAGCTTACAAACAATGGCGATCAGGGCTGGATGGAATAGTTAAGCAATTGGATGCCGCTTTAGAATCTGCCGGAGTTAAAAAGATAGACGCGATTGGCAAGGATTTTGATCCGAACAAGCATGAAGCCGTTCGCGAACTCCCAGGAGATACAGACGGCAAGATTGTCGAGCAGTATCAATTAGGATACGAGATAGATAATAGGGTAATCCGTCCGGCGCAGGTAGCTATATCAAAAAAAGAATAAATAGAATTAAGAAAGGAAATTATAAATGTCTAAAATAATTGGAATAGATTTAGGAACTTCAAACTCTGCAGCTTCCGTGATGGAAGCGGGCAAACCAGTAATCGTTCCTTCAGCCGAAGGAAACAGCGTAGCTGGCAAAGCCTTTCCGTCGTACGTAGCTTTTACAAAAGACGGACAGCTTTTGGTGGGTGAGCCTGCTCGCAGACAGGCCGTAACCAATCCAGAAGGAACGGTTTACGAAGCCAAACGTAAAATGGGTACGAATTTTAAATATCAATTGAACGGAAAAGAATACACACCGGAACAGATTTCCGCATTCATTTTGCAAAAAATAAAAAAGGATGCGGAAGCCTATATCGGTTCTCCAATACAGCAAGCGGTCATTACCGTTCCTGCGTACTTTGATGATGCTCAGCGTCAGGCGACAAAGAATGCCGGAGAGATTGCCGGTTTGGAAGTTGTACGTATCATCAACGAACCAACCGCTGCGGCTTTGGCTTATGGAATAGATAAGGTTGGACAAGAGCAAAAGATTCTGGTTTTCGACCTTGGTGGTGGAACCCTCGATGTCACCATCATGGATTTTGGTCAGGGAGTATTTGAAGTTATTTCTACTTCTGGGGATACTCAGCTTGGTGGAAAAGATATGGATGCCGCTTTGATTGATTACATCACATCAACTTTCAAAGCTGAAAGCGGAATTGATGTGAGCACAGACAAGATGGCAATCAACCGTGTCAGAGAAGCTGCGGAAAAAGCGAAGATTGAACTTTCTACAACTTTAGAAACCGATTTGAATTTGCCGTTCATTACAGCTGATGCTTCTGGGCCAAAACATTTGGCGATGAAGATCACTCGTGCAAAACTCGAAGATTTGGTTCGTCCGATTGTCGAGCGCATGCGCAAACCTATGGAACAGGCAATTACCGATGCCAAACTTTCTCCAGATAAAATCGACAAAATCATTTTGGTTGGTGGTCCAACAAGAATGCCAATAGTCCAAAAGTTCGTTGAAGATTACGTAGGCAAGCAAGTTGAACGTGGAATTGATCCAATGGAAGCTGTCGCAAAAGGCGCGGCAATCCAGGCCGGTGTTCTTGGCGGGGAAGTCAAAGACATTTTGCTTTTGGATGTTACTCCTTTGACACTCGGTATTGAAACTGCCGGTGGAATTCGCACACCGATGATTGATCGTAACTCCACAATTCCAACTTCAAAGAATCAGGTATTCAGCACTTTTGCTGATAACCAGACATCCGTAGAGGTGAATGTTCTGCAAGGTGAACGTGAATTTGCTAATGATAACAAATCTCTCGGTAGATTTATCCTTGATGGAATTCCAGCGGCTCCTCGCGGAGTGCCACAGGTTGAGGTTGCCTTTGATATTGATGCCAATGGTATTTTGACCGTAAAAGCAAAAGATAAGGCAACAGGAAAAGAACAACACGTGACGATTCAGGGTTCTTCTAATTTATCCAAAGATGAAATTGAAAGAATGAAGAAGGAAGCCGAAGCTCATGCCTCCGAAGATAAGCAGCGCCGCGAAGTTGTCGATGTTCGTAACCAAGCAGATACGCTCATTGGTGCATCCGAAAAGACTTTGAAGGACGCGGGAGATAAGGCTATAGAAGCTGACCGTAAAGAAGTCCAAGATAAGATTGAAGCCTTGAAGGCAGTTAAAGATAAAGAAGATATTGAAGCGATCAAGAAAGCTTTGGATGAACTTTCTACATCCGTGCAAAAAGTCGGAGCGGCTATGTATAATGCGGCAAATTCCGCTGGTGCAACTGATACAACCAATGCTACTGAAGCTTCCGCCTCCGCAAACGCTACGGCGGACAAGGCGGCGGATGAAACAGCGGACAAACCTGCTGATGATAAAGAAAAGCCAGCCGACGCCGAAGTAGTTAAATAATAAAGTAAGAACAAAAACCATGCCAGAAAATAATCAACAACAAATCCAGATAAAAATAACCGACGATGTGCTCAAGGGTAACTATGCGAATTTTATGCAAGTCATGCACACGCCAGAAGAATTCGTTTTAGACTTCATGAATGTTTTTCCTCCTAATGGCATTGCCACTAGCAGAGTCATTCTTTCTCCTGGACACGTAAAGCGCATTATTGCCGCGTTAGAGGACAATCTAAAAAAGTATGAGGCAGCCTACGGTGAAGTCAAAGCGGCCGAAGCTCCTTCTCACAAAATCGGTTTTGAAGTATAAATCTTAAATTAGAAGAATATAAAAATGGCTGCAGAGGATTTCTATAAAGTTCTTGGGGTGGAAAAAAGTGCCAACGCGGACGATATAAAAAAAGCATATCGCAAACTTGCTGGGCAAAACCATCCTGATCGTGGCGGAGACGCTGAAAAATTCAAAAAAATAAACGAAGCATACCAAGTGCTCTCTGATACGGAAAAGCGCGCGCAGTACGATCAATACGGACAGACTTTTGACCAAGCTCAGAGACAAGGTGGTTTCAACGGTGCCGCAAGCGGAAATCCTTTTGAAGGTTTTGGCGGAGGATTCGGCGGTTTCAACGGTGCAAATGGTGGAGTTGAGTTCGACATGGGCGATATTTTTTCCGATCTTTTCGGCGGGCAAGAACAGCGCAACGTTAGACGCTCTCGCGGTGTGGATTTGGAAATGCCTTTGACGATTACCTTTGAAGAGGCAGCCTTTGGCGTAGAGAAAAAAATCGATTTAGATAAAAAAGATACTTGCCAACGTTGTGGTGGAAATGGGGCCGAGCCAGGGACCAAAGTCGTGACTTGTCCAAAGTGTCACGGTCAGGGGGCGATCCGCACTACAAGGCATACGATTTTTGGTGCGATGCAATCGCAAACAGTTTGTGATCGTTGCGAGGGCCTAGGCAAAATACCAGAATCTCCATGCACTGAATGTAAAGGCAGCGGAGTAAAACGCAGTCGCAAAACCGTAAACTTTAAGATTCCAGCAGGTATAGATAACGGACAAAGAATTCGCGTTACTGGAGAAGGCGAAGCGGGATATCGTGGTTCAACGCACGGTGACCTCTTCTTGAATATTAGAGTCACTCCAAACAAAGATTTCAAACGCGATGGCGCGGATTTATATAGAGATCAAAAAATTTCATTTGTACAGGCGGCACTTGGAGATGAAATTAACATTCCAACTTTAGATGGGGAAGTTAAAATCAAGATACCTGCAGGTACACAATCGGAAAAAGTTTTTAGAGTTGGCGGTAAGGGTATCCCTAAACTTAATCATTCCGGACGAGGGGATCTATTTGTCACTGTAAAAGTTTATGTGCCTGAAAAGCTTAGCAAAAATCAACGAGAATATCTGAAAGGTTTTAAGGATTTGCAATAGGTTCATTTTTATTGTAGTATGCCTGGTCAGTGAAAAAACTTGCCAGGAGGAACAAAATGAACGCAGATAGTGTTGTTGCAGCTTCATCAGTAGCAAGGTCCACATTGGCGTTCCTCGCACGTCCGCAATGTGGTACGGTTCTCGAGTATCGTCAGGGCCAACTGATGTTTGGTCCTGAAGGTTATAGACACACAGCCATTATTAGGAATGGAGACAACTTTCAAGTTGAACAACTCCATCGACTGTCGCCTGAAACTCTTGAAAAATGCCATCTATTACCCAACAGGAGCCTCTGTTGGGGGAAGTTTATGGTAGTTGACGATGTTGACTGCCTGAAAATCAATGAGGTTGCCGTGCCGCTTTCTGAATTGGCACCAGCTCGTATTGTTTTTATCGGTTTATCTGCGTTATGATCTTTCAGCAAAGACCGGCAATCCCAATAAATCGGGATTGCCGGTCTTTCATATATTGTGTTTATATTCCTTCACATTATGATATAATTTGCTCATATAATAAGTTTGACTTACACATTAGGTTGTTCGTTGGAATAATAATTTTATTTTATGAAAACGATTTTAGTTACTGGAGGTGCAGGCTATATTGGGAGCCATGTGGCAAAATCCTTTTTGGAATCAGGTTATAAAGTTGTCATTTTTGACAATCTTTTTCGTGGTCACAAACAAGCAGTCGATATCTTGAAAAAGTTCGGAGATGTGGAGTTCGTTCAAGGAGATTTGCGCAATGTGGAAGATCTCCAAAATTTATTCGCTAAATATGAATTTGAAGCGGTCTGTCATTTAGCCGCGCTCTGTTTGGTTTATGAATCCGTAAGCAATCCAGAATTATATTTTGAAAATAATACTCAAGGTACGGTTAATTTATTAGATGCGATGACAGAAGCGGACGTTAAGAAAATATTGTTTTCTTCGACCGGCGCGGTCTATGGTGATGTGCAGACTCTTCCGGTGAGTGAAGACTCACAGACTGTTCCGATTAATCCATACGGAGCATCAAAGCTATCGGCTGAGACTTTAATAAAATGGTACGAAAAAGCCAACGGAATAAAATATGTGATATTCAGATACTTTAATGTTTGTGGCGCGGATAGCGAAGGGCGGATAGGGGACAGCAAGAAGCCATCGGAGTTGCTGGTACAGAATGCGGTGCGCGGGGCGATGGGCTTGCAGCAATTTTATCTGACATGTCCTACAGCCGATACTCCTGATGGTACGCCTATTCGGGATTATTTTGATGTCGAAGATTTAGCGGCGGCGCATTTGTTGGCTTTGGACTATTTAAAAGAATGGAATTTGAGCGAGATATTTAATTTGGGGTCGGGTACGGGGCATTCAGTAAAAGAGATCATTTCTATAGTAGAAGAAATTTTTGGTGTTAAAATTCCTGTGCGGGAGGCTGCTGAGCCTCGTGCAGGTGAAAACGCAAAAATCTTCGCCGATATTTCTTTGGCGAAGAAGTTGCTTGGTTGGGTCCCTAAAAAGACTTTAAAGGATAGTGTGTTGAGTCTGAAGAAGTGGTATACGGAGTTTCCGGAGGGATATAAAGACTAAACCAATTATGAGGCGGGGATTTCGTCCTCTCTTCTCGCTACCCGCTCGTCGCTCGTAGTCCGGGGTTGCCGCGAATGCTGCGCTAGCTCGCATCCGCGGATCGCTCGACTGCTCCATGCGTCTGCTGACGCATGGTTGGTCTCGCTTCAACCCGTTCGATCCCCTCAATCCAGACCAAATAAAAATCACATCTAGAAGATGTGATTTTTATTTGGTGGGTCCGGCGGGGATCGAACCCGCGACAAACGGCTTAAAAGGCCGCTGCTCTACCAGCTGAGCTACAGACCCAAATTACTAGGTAATTTTAAACCAAAATGCGTTTTTTTTCAAGTAGCAATTTTATTTATCTATAAATAGCGCAAATAATGATTCAGGGACTGTCCACAGGAACATATTTGATTGAAAGTCTTTTTTCTGCTATAATTACTTTAGAGTCTAATATAAATGGTTAAGTAACTAATGTAATTTAAAATGTCCGAAAAAAGACAAAAGGCAATAGGGAATTTAGCAGGATCACTTATGCAAATAAGCATTCTTTCTAAGCGTTCCGAGAGCTCTAGGGCTTTATTCAATAAATACAAATTTAGCAATCAGCAAATGCCTTTACTCGTGCTCATATATTCAGAAGGAAATGTCTTAGTCAAAGATGCTGCCGAAACATTAGGAATCACAAGTAGTGCGGCAACTCAAATGATTAATACGCTTATTAAAAAAGGTTTGCTTCTAAGAACTGTAGATACTAAAGACAAACGAGCTGTGAGGATAAGCCTCTCGGCAAAAGGGAAGAAGATCATCTCTGACTTCCATAGAGATATGCTTAAAAATATGCAACATTCATTCAAGCCCATTTCTGATACGGAACTTAACAAGGTTATAAGTGTTTTTAATAAAGTGTTATTTTATCTGAAGGCCTGAATATAAATTTTAAATAGATCAATTAATAATTCTCATGATGCAAATAAAGAAAAGATACATTTGGATAACAGTAGCGGTGGTAGTAATAATTATCATTGGTTTGATTATCAAAAAAAATTCTTCAAAATCAACTTTGGTTTCCGCTTACACTGTGAGCAAACAGGATATTAAGCAGACAGTTGTAGCGACTGGAACAGTCACTTCTCAGACTGATTTGGACTTAGCCTTCAAAAATAGCGGTACGATTGAACAAGTGTCAGTATCTGTCGGAGATAAGGTCAAACAAGGTCAGACCTTAATGGTTTTGGATCAAAAAGATGCCATGTCTGCCATTGCCCAAGCTAAAGCTGGCGTTCTTACGGCTCAAGCAAACTATGACAAAGTCGTTAACGGCTCTTCCGATCAGCAAATAGAAGTAGCACAAGCTGCCGTAGATACAGCTAACGTTACTTTGCAAAATACGCAAACCGCATATACAAGTACTGTGAATCAACAGAATACTTTGGTCGCGAATGCTCATTCTTCCATGCTTAATGCCGGTCTTGCTGCGGTTCCGTCATCCTCTAATATCACAATTACAAACCCAACAGTTACAGGAACTTATACTGGCACAGCAGAAGGCTCTTATATCATTACTTTATATGCCACAGGTTCAGGCATGTCTTATCAATATGCAGGGTTGGAAACCGGCTCTGGAATTATTACGCAGGGTGTGCCTTTAGCCATAGGACATGATGGGTTATTTATAAATTTTGCTTCGAGTATAGTGCATTCAAATGATAGCTGGACAATCAGCGTACCAAATATGCAATCCTCAGCTTATATCAACGCTTCTAATGCCTATCAAAATGCTTTACAAACTCAATCTCAACAGGTTACTGCCGCTCAAGGTCAAGTAGACGCAGCCCAAGCCGCATTACAGCAAGCCCAAGCCGCATTAGACTTACAGCAAGCTCCGGCTCGCAACGAGGATGTAGAATCTGCACAGGGAACTCTAGCTAATGCACAAGCGGCATTACAAACAGCGCAAAATGCCTACGATAATGACCTAATAGTTTCTCCTATAGATGGTGTGATTACTGAGGTTGATGGTAAGATTGGGCAATTAGCTTCTCCAACTCAAACTCAGGTTATTGTTCTTGATCAGAATTCTTTACATGTTGAATCTGATATTTCTGAATCTTCAATTGCGTTAGTGCAACCCGGACAATCTATCGATATGACATTTGATGCTTTTGGTGATAACACACATTTTACAGGTGCTGTACTTTCCATAGATCCAGCTTCTATCGTCATATCTGGTGTCACAGATTTTAGAGTAGTTTCTTCTTTACCGGATGATCCAACTATAAAATCTGGAATGAGTGTAAATCTAACTATTCTTTCTAACGAAAAAACAAATACTTTAGCTGTTCCAAGCAGATTGATTCAAACTGATTCTAACGGAAACGAATTTGTTACGGTTATAAATGGCAAGACCACAAAGAACGTAAATATCACCACAGGTTTGCAAGGGGATATTTATACCGAGATTACTTCTGGTTTGAATGGTGGAGAGAGCATCCAAGCGGCTAAGACTTTATAAGAGACACTCAAAAATGGCTTTAATAGAAATGCGGAACATCCGCAAAGTTTACAACAATGGAAAAGATAATCAGGTAGAAGCTCTCAAAGACATCAACTTAACCGTTAATGCCGGTGAGTTTGTGGCGATTATGGGCCCTTCGGGATCCGGGAAATCGACATTGATGCACATTATCGGTTTTTTGGATCGAGCCTCTGGAGGTCAATTCTTTTTTGATGGTGAGGATGTGACCAAACTCAATGATTATAAATTAGCGGAAATACGCAATGAAAAAATAGGATTCGTTTTTCAAGCTTTTAATCTTTTATCACGTACATCAGCTTTAGATAACGTCATGCTGCCGATGGTCTACGCTAATTCTTATAAACCAACATATACTGTTAAACAAATGAAGGAACGAGCCGAAAAATTATTGAAAGATGTTGGTTTGGAAAAACGAATGGGACACATGCCTTCGGAACTTTCTGGCGGACAGATGCAACGCGTAGCAATCGCGCGTTCTTTAGCAAACAATCCTTCCGTTATTTTTGCCGATGAACCTACTGGAAACTTGGATAGTAAATCCACAGTCGAAATCATGAAGTTATTCCATGACCTGCACGAAGCAGGACACACGATTATCTTTGTTACGCACGAAGAGAGTGTAGCCAAAGAAGCTAGCAGGATAATCAAAATTCTTGACGGTGATATTATTAGCGATGAAACACACTAATGTTCTTCTTTAGACAAATATTCAAAATGGCCGTGGGTTCTTTGTTGTTGAATAAGATGAGGACTTTCTTGACCATGCTTGGCGTGACAATCGGTATTGGCGCGGTCATCATGCTTATCTCTGCCGGCAACGGCGCGCAATCTTTGATTATAAGTAAAGTTGAAGGTACCGGTTCAAATAATTTATATGTCATTGCCGGTGGTTCTGGTAAATCAAAATTAGCCGCGCCAGCTTCTAGGCAGGGGGCAGTCATTAAGACTCTTGTCGACCAAGATGTAAAAGATATCCAGAATCCAAATTTAGCACCAAGCGTTTTGTATGCTTCTCCTGTTGCTTCAGGCTCTTACACTGTCGAATATAATGGGACTTCGGAGCAGGCGTCCGTGCAAGGTTCAAATCAGGACTTCGATAAGATCAGTAATTTGAATGTGACCAGCGGTTCTTGGTTCAGCAAGGCAGATGTGGATGGTTCATCTCAGGTTGCCGTGATCGGTCCAAAATTGGCGAACGATCTATTTGGCGAACAGGATCCAATCGGCAAAACCATTAAAGTCAATCAGATTTCTTTCCGTGTCGTCGGTGTGACCGAAGCCAAAGGTAGTGGAGTCGGGGGAGTTGACCAGGACTATTTGGTGAATGTACCAGTTACAACCGCTACTCATATTTTGATAGGTATAAATTATTACAGTATCGTCGAGGTCGAATTAAAGGACGCGTCTTTGGCTGATCAAGGTACGGCAGAAATCACAAAAATCCTTGCTGACAACCATCATATTACAGATCCAACTAAATACGACTTTACGATTACAAGCCCTGCTGAGGTTTTGAGTATATTATCAGAAGTAACTTCCGCATTAACATTGTTTCTCGGAGCCATTGCCGCAATATCTCTGGTCGTAGGCGGAATAGGAATCATGAACATAATGTTGGTCTCCGTCACTGAGCGCACAAGAGAAATCGGTTTGCGCAAAGCATTAGGCGCGACACGATCAAATATTTTGATTCAGTTTTTAGTTGAAGCAATAATGATCACGGTTGCAGGCGGCATCTTTGGGGTGATAATCGGTTACCTAGGAGCGGCCGTGATTGCGCACTTTGGCGGGTGGAGTCCGACAATCTCGATAGGCTCAATCACTTTAGCGGTTGGTGTCTCTGCTCTGTTCGGAGTAGTCTTCGGAATTTATCCAGCGAATAAGGCATCGAAACTTAGCCCAATCGAAGCGCTCAGGTACGAATAGTTAGGACTCTTCCAATTTTGGCCGATTTCATCTGTAAAAAATAAGAAATGTCACTCGTCGTACTAAAAGTACGCCTCATGACATTTCTTATTTTTTCCAGCGAACTCGACTCAAAATTGAAAGAGCTAGTGTATTTATATTCCCATCTCAAAATTGAAAGGGCTGACGAATGTTTAGATTTCTATTTGAAAAGCCTAAGCATGCTATTTAGTTTTCTTATTTTTAAATTCGCGTTTTGGTTTTTTAGGTTTGCTCTGTGCTTCCTTCCAAAGTTCTTGTAATTCTTCTTCGCTCTCCGGTTTTTTGTTGATGATAAAATCACAATCTGGATATCTGGAACAAGAATAGAAAGGTTTACCGCGTCCTCGTGATTTGCGTTCGACGACGTCTCCGACTGAGCACTTTGGACATTTAAAGCCGATCTTAGTCAAAATTTTTCTAATGCCTTTGCATGTTGGATAGTTCGCGCAGCCTAAAAAGAATCCGAATCGTCCACGCTGAATCTTCATCGGTCCGCCACAGATTGGACAGACCTCGCCTTTGGTTTTTTCTTCCAAAGCTTTAATCTGCGCTTCTTCTTCTGGCATTGGTTTGGTGATCTTTTCGCCTTCAGGACAAGCTAAGAATTTTCCATATCTGCCAAACTTCATGACCATAAGTTTGCCGCAATGCGGACAGGGGACATCTGAGACCTCCATCTGCTTTTCTACATCTGCCTGTTTTGTATCTACTTGAATCTTGAATGGCACATAGAAATTTTTGATGACTGGCTGCCACTTTTCCTTTCCTTCGGCAATTTCGTCCAGATCATTTTCCATTTTAGCCGTGAACTTCAAATCGACAATGGTAGGGAAGTGCTCAACCAAAAGATCATTCACCAAGAATCCGATTTCTGTCGGTTTGTACTTTTTATCTTCTTTGTCTACATATCCGCGATCCTGAATTGTGCTCAAGGTTGGAGCGTAAGTCGATGGTCTGCCTATATCATTAGCTTCTAAGGTTTTAATCAAGCTAGCGTCCGTATATCGCGCAGGAGGCTCGGTAAAATGCTGCATCGTCTTGATCTCTGTGTTATGCAGAACCTCTTTTGGTTCTAGTTTTGGTAGTTGACCTTCGACTGCGGATTCTTCGTCTCCTTCAACATCTTGGCCTTCGGTATATGCTTTGATGAAACCTTCAAAAACTACTCTCAAGCCGTTCGCTCGGAAGATATATTGTTTTTTGGATTTGCCCGCGGCCTCGATATCAGCGGCAGTCGCTTCCATTTGAGCATCGGCCATCTGACTGGCGATTGTGCGCTTCCAAATCAATTCGTAAAGGCGCATCTGTCCGCGATCCAGGTATTCCTTCATTTTTTCTGGAGTGCGACTGAGGTCTGTCGGACGAACGGCTTCGTGCGCTTCCTGCGCGTTTTTTGACCTGTTGCTATAGAATCTCGGACCGGAATAATATTCCTTGCCGAATCTTTCTGGAATGACTTCTGCTGCTTGATCCAGCGCTTGCTTGGCAAGGTTAACGCTATCTGTACGCATATAAGTTATAAGTCCGGAATAACCTTCTTCACCGACATTCATACCTTCATAGAGTTGTTGGGCGATAACCATGGTCTGTTTGGCGGACATCCCTAGTTTGCGCGCCGCTTCTTGCTGTAAAGTCGATGTCGTAAATGGCGCTGAAGGACTACGCTTCTGCTGTTTGATGTTTACATCGCTGATCGCAAATTCCGAATCTTTTATATCGGAAACGATCGTTTCGACTTCTTCTTTGCTCTTGATCCCGAGCTTGTCGATTGTCTTGCCCTCTATTTTGTTTAATCGTGAACCGAATTTGATGTTCTGCTTTTCAAATTGTGGCTCGATACTCCAATACTCTTCGCTAATAAACTTTTGAATTTCGCGTTCTCTCTCTACTACCAAACGCAGCGCGACAGATTGAACGCGTCCTGCTGAAAGGCCGTAACGGATTTTTTTCCACAAAAAAGGCGACAGATTGTAACCTACGAGGCGATCGAGTATGCGCCTGGCTTGCTGTGCGTCTATTAAATTCATATCTAAACTACGAGGATGTGCCAAAGCTTCTTCTATAGCTGGTTTGGTAATCTCGTGGAATACTATGCGTTTTACGGTCTTTTCATCAAGTTTTAAGGCAGAAGCTAAATGCCAAGCAATCGCTTCTCCTTCGCGGTCTTCATCAGTCGCCAGAATTACATCGCCAGCTTTTTCAGCTTTAGCTTTTAATTCTGCGACTACCGGTTTAGCCTTTATCGGAATTGTATAGGTTGGTTCAAAATTATTCTCTGTGTCTATACCCATTTTACTCTTTGGCAAATCGCGAATATGTCCAAAAGAGGCTTGGACATCATAGTCTTTCCCCAAAAATCTTGAAATTGTTTTGGCCTTAGTTGGAGACTCAACTATTACTAGATGTTTACTCATTATATATAGGAGTTCTTTTATAGAATTAACTTCTTGCAGTTTACTAGTCATTTTTAAGCTTTGTCAAATGGCGGGCAAACACGAGTCCTGATTCGATGATGATTTTATCGGAAATTTCCAGTGAGGTTAGCGCTTGATTAACCTCACTGCTGGGAGCTTTGATCGATGAAAATATTTCTTCTATATCCATTTTATTTTTTTGTAATAACTTTAGAATTTGCTCTTCAATTGATGAATTGGAAAACAGTGAAAGTTTTACGGCTTCATTTTGTTTTTGAGATTTTTCTTCTTCCGATCCAAAATATTCTTCAAGAATCACTTTGGCATTTATTGCTGGACGCGCACCTTTGTATATGAGCCGGTTTGTACCGACGCTTAAAGCGTCAAAAATCTGTCCCGGTATGGCCCAAATATCGCGATTTTCTTCTAATCCAATATGCGCGGTAATCAAACTACCACTACCATTAGCAGCTTCTGAAACTAATATTGCTTTTGCTAATCCGGCTATGATGCGGTTGCGGGCAGGGAAGTTGGACGGATATGCTGGCGCTTCAGGTGGGTATTCTGAAATAATACAGCCACCGGCTTCTAATATTCTTTGAGCCAAATGATAGTTTGAGCGTGGAAATATATTTTCGTTTATAATCCCAGATCCTAAAATAGCGGCAGTATATAAATTGTTGCGCAAAGCGTTTTCGTGAGCGCAAGCATCCGCGCCCAATGCCAAGCCCGATATCACATTTATATTTTTGTGCGCCAAACCTCTGACAATTTCGGCAATCGCCGCTTTGCCATAGGTGCTAGTTTTCCGGCTGCCAACTATAGATAGGGAAAAATCTTTATTAAGCTTGCTTATGTTCCCTCTATAATATAAAAGTTTTGGCGGCATATATACTTCTTTTAAGAGCTTAGGATATTCTTGTTGTTCGGGCATAACTAAACTGATTTCTTGCTTAAGAAGTAAGGAAATCTCTACATCTATGCTTGAAGACGCTCTAATATTTTGGAACTTTTCTAATTCCTCATTTTTTAGGATCATTCGCCACTGTTTTTGGGGCGAATTCCAGAATATTTCAACTGAATTAAATAGCCGACAAATGGTGTATATAAAGGTAGAGTCGAAACCGCCTTTTATGAGGATATGTCTGAAAACCGCCTCTTTATCTGGAATATAAGCCATATTTGTATTTTTGTGTAGGATTTTGTCTATTGACATTTTTGTCTAAAAGTGCTAACATAAACAAGTAACTTAATGACAATTTAATAGATAATTTTAGTGCTCCCGTCCTGTATCCTATTTGTGAGTGGCCAAAGCAAGCTTCATCCCTCCTACAGTTTGCGAGTAAGCCAGCAAGTGAAAGTATTGATAGATTTTTCTATCGTATTTTCCACTCACAGGTAGGGTCTAGCACAGGAGCTTTTTTGTACCCCAATCAGTCTTCTATATCAATATGGTCTTTATCAGTCGTGCACAAGCTCCGGGTAGGACTTTCTATACAGCAACACCAAGCGCCGAGGGCGTCGCAAGCTGTATAAGAAGTTCTCCCTTTCGCGTTCACAACTGATAAAGGCTTTTCTTTTGAGAGAGGGGGTAATCTCGCTTTGGAACCTGACCCCTTATATCGCAAACATCCCCAGACTGATTGGGGTTTAGTTTTTATTGGGGTTGGGTCCGGACCTGGCTAAACTTTTGGCGTAAACCCAAAAGTTTGCACCTGCGAGACCCACCACAAAAAGACTATAGCAAATTCATATTAAATAAAGATTAAATAATAAATTAACCCATGGTATAATTGTTTTAAATGGAGAAACATGATGCAACAAGAGTTACCACAACAATTCAATATTATTGATTTCCCAATCTGGTATAAAATTATTCTTTGGATTTTTTATCCGGTTCGCATTGTCATACAAACACTAGTCATAATATGCTTAATATCACCCACAAATTATGGAATGATTAAATCGGGATTGTCTATGATTAAAGACTACCAGACTTTTAGAGGTCCAATTGTATTATTCCTTAACATCGTTTTTATAATAATTCTTTTTAAAACTAATATAATTCACCTTTCTGAATATTTTAAAATTGTTACGACTGTTCTTTCTATTGCAGTAAATTTTATTATTTTAAGACTCCTTAGTGACGGAGACTTGTTGTTTATGAAAAATCAAAGATAAAATTATTTGGAACAAAAAACCATCGTAACGATGGTTTTTTGTTTGGTCAAACTCAGTGATTTAGCTAGGTATAGTTATCTAATAGTTTTATTTAATATTACTTAAAATAAAATCAATCTCTTTCTGACTCAAATTCGTAGTATTTAAATTGTACTCAACATCTGAATTGGTATAGAAGTCTATAATTCTTGTCTTATCTTCTGACGTTCCAAATTCAAATCCATGTATTGATGGCGTCATAAAAGTATTTATTGGAAGGGTTGTAACACTTAGAGTCTTTAAAGATAGTAAACTTGAAACTAAAGGTTTATTATTATCAGCGGTCTGTGCTAAATAGGTCGGTGTTAAATTATATACAAAATCTTGAAAATTATAATTGTTGTTGGCGTATTTACCAAAAATAGTTTGCATTTGAGACCGTGTAATTTTTAACTGAGCCATCGCAGAATTCAACATCTCACTATCCTGAGGAGTACTCATAATCGAGAATCTCTCGTTTTCTTGATTTTGCACGCCTATGTAAAAATTAGGAGAGGTGTTAGATTCTTTTATCACAGATGAATCACTCCAAGGAGATAAAATTTGGATTCCATTTAATTGGAAAACTTTCGCGTCAGTATAAGTTCCAGGTACTAAATCTATACGATTCGTAGTTGCATTGGCAATATCTGAATCTGATGGTAAATTAGAGACACTTTTAGTTGAGACAGTTGTACTTGTCGATGTAGGAGTTGGCTGTTTTTTGTTGCTAGCCGACTGATTGCACCCAGCAGCTAATAAAACAATCACAGGTATGAAGAATAATATTTTTTTCATATAGCATTGTTAATTAACCGCATTATAACAAAAAATAAGGAGTTTGGTTTAAACAGAGTAATTATTTGGATGGCGAGTTAAAAGCGTGTAGAATGCCGGTGTATGCACGAGCAAAATCTTTTGGATTTAAAACAGCATGGGCCGAAACAAAAAAGCAAAAAGCTAATACGTAAGGTGGTATATCTGATCGTGGTAAATGTTTTTGCTTTATTCGGCGTTTTTGTTTTGACTTTGTTGATCTTGCAGCATTACAAAATCACAAACGTTACAGGTGCGATTGATGACAACAGTTTTAAATTTCAAAATATTTCTTCATCTCTGAGCCAATCTCAATCACAGGTTGATTCTACAAAAATTCAGACTCCTACAGATTTGAATTCACAAATTAGTCAGTTGCTAAAAGCCAGGGCGAGCATTATGCAGGAATATTGTCAGGTAAAATCGATCGGCGACTTTGCCGGTTATAATACCAATCAAATGATTGATGTATATAAGCAGGGGAACTCTGACGCGATATTAAGCAAGATGATTTTTGTTGCTGATCAGAAATTACAGAATAATAAAGATTATCAAAAAGAAAAATCTCAGTGCGCGAGCATAGATGGCAGTGCACCTATCGAGGATATTCAGACCTATGTAGGAACGCCGAATAATAACACGGATATTTTTCCATGGCATGCGGACGAAGAATGGGATGTACTTACAAAAGCCATAAGCAAAGATAAAACAGATATTCTAAAAGCTGCCAGCCAAACCGATGTTGATCCTCGATTGATTGTCTCCATGATGTTCGTTGAGCAGAATCGTGTGGCTAATAGCGACAGGTAATTCTTTAAAACGATTTTGCAGCCTTTGGCGTTATTAAGTACAGGAAGTAACTTGTCCTTAGGAACAATGAACATAAAGCCAAATACCGCCAAAGAGATTGAGGCAAATCTTACAGATACAACATCACCATATTATCCTGGTGATAAATACGCGCATTTGTTGGATTTTAGTACGGATAATCATGACACTGAACGCGTCAAAAGATTAAATGATTACACTCATCATTATTATTCTTATTTGTACGCTGCGCTAAATATAAAAGAATATGAAAAGCAATGGACGAGCGCGGGATTTGATATTAGCGACAGACCAGAAGTATTGGCAACACTTTTTAATATAGGTTTCCAGCATTCAACGCCAAGCGCCAATCCACAAGTCGGCGGTGCGGTCATAAACATCGATAATACAAAATATACTTTTGGCTCTTTGGCCTACGAATTCTACTATTCCGGCGAACTAAATGTCGATTTCCCAGAAAAATAATTTCTAGCTCTTCCAATTTTGGCCGATTTCATCTGTAAAAAATAAAAATCCCGATATACTATCGGGATTTTTCGCAGATAAACTTTTGGGTTGACACTAATAATTTAGATTGATGGTGTAGTTTTGTCAACATGGTGGAATCCAGGGGAATCGAACCCCTAAACTTTTGGCGTCAACCCAAAAGTTTGCACCTGCGGATCCCACCACAAAAAAACTATAGCAAACTCATATTAAATAAAGATTAAATTTTCTCAATTATTATAGATATTTAGAGATACTAAAACCCAATCAGTCTGCAGTATCAAAATAAAAAGGTCTTTATACAGTCGTGTACGCGCAGGGGAGAACTTCTTATGCAGCTTGCGACGCCCTCGGAGCGTGGTGTTGCTGCATAAGAAGTCCTACCCGGAGCTTGT